>ENA-ORMO01000484-ORMO01000484.1-human-gut-metagenome-genome-assembly--contig:-NODE-484-length-55662-cov-7.073372_pt1 | contig 55662 bp, 50 predicted proteins | sample MGYA00242106_ERZ509001 | MGnify/ENA primary metagenome ERZ509001 (study PRJEB26280, sample SAMEA2338736) | human gut metagenome | biome: human gut; feature: human-associated habitat; material: faeces...
GCGGAACATCCGGAAGCGATGATCACGATATCGTTTGCGATACATTTCTTCATCAGCTCGATATGTGCATAGTCAGGACGGATTTTCGGGTTGTTACATCCAACCATGGCAACTGCACCGCGGATAACACCGGATGTAATACACTCAAGGAGCGGTTTGGTTGTTCCAAGCTCATCTACCTGAGAGTTGGTAACGCCGTCCAGAGTTTTTACGATTGCTTCTACAGAATAACCAACAGTAGCTTTCTGTTTCAGCTGCGGAATATGTACAAGCTCCGGTTTTCTGTTCTTGAAGTTGTCAATAGCAAGCTTAACGATTGCTTTTGCATTTTCTCCTGCTGTTTCCGCATCGAATCTGATGAAATCAGAATCCGGCATCTGAGCGATCGGAGAAGTTGTGATGAATTTTGTATGGAAGCATTTGCTCAGTGGTCCTAATGCAGGGAAGATACACTGAACGTCTACTACGATAGCTTCACATGCGCCTGTAAGAACTACGTTCTCCTGCTGCAGGAAGTTACCTGCCATCGGGATTCCGCGGCGCATAGCTACTTCGTTGGATGTACAGCAGACACCGGATACGGTGATTCCTTTTGCTCCAACAGATTTTGCGTAGTCGATCATTTCCTTGCTGTCTGCATACTCACAGATCATCTCGGAAAGACTCGGATCATGTCCGTGAACGACGATGTTTACGTTTTCCTCAACCATAACGCCAAGGTTTGCTTCTGTGTCAACCGGCTTCGGAGTTCCGAAAAGAACGTCGGAGAATTCTGTTCCCATCATGGAACCGCCCCATCCATCAGCAAGACCACAGCGGATAGACTGTTTTACAAGCGCTTCCGGAAGAGAAGAACATCCCATATGTGTCATATGCATAGAGGAAGCTACCTCACGGTCAATTGCACGCGGTGCGATTTCATTTTCAATGAGTCTTTCTTTCTGTCCTGCTGGCATTCTGTCAAGGAATCTCTGGTAGCCAAATGGTTTACCATACTCCATAAGACCAACCTCAGCCATCTCATGAGCCAGATCGTAGATATCTTTGCCTTCTGTTTCTACTCCCCACTCTTTTGCGATGCGGATCAGCTTCTCAGGATCCTTTACCTTATAGTTTCCATCCGGTTTTACACAGTGAAGTGTGTGACAGATCTCACGACCATGGTCAGAATGTGTTGCAGCTCCGCCAGCTGTAAATTTCAGGAAATTACGTCCTACGATACCATGTGCATCACAACCGCAGATTCCTCTCGGAGCTTTTGCAGTGATACGGCATGGTCCCATGGAACAGATACGGCAGCAGATTCCCTTTTCACCGAATTTACAGTGTGGAGTCTGGTTTTTTACACGCATCTGCCAGGAATCCGCGCCAACCTTGGCTCCGGTCTCTAACAGTCTGTTGGTGGCAGCTTCAAATTCTTCCACTGTCGTTAATTTGAATTCACTCATTATAGACCTCCTTTAATGATACATGATATTTCATGTATATTTTTCTTTCCTTGTATTTTTTTAATAAACCATGGAACAGAACCCATCCCCGCCCATGGGTTATTTCATGTAAAAAGCGACCAGGGCTTCTCCTCCCCGGCATAACATCTCTGCCCGTCAGGGGGGGGGCAGAGACATACGATATATTACAGTTCCAGGTTATCCACAATTCTGCGGAGCGCCTGTTTTACAGGATTATCTTCCGGAAGTGATGCTGTCGGACGTCCCTCGCAGTCATACTCATAAACCGCCTCATCCTGAGGTACCACACCCAGAAGCTTCAGACCCTGGTTCTCGATCTCCTCCAGAACTCCAGGATTCAGTTCACCCTTAGGAGCCCGGTTTACGATCAGACCCACAGTAGTCGGATGCATATTGCACTCCTCGATCAGCTTTGCGATCCTTCCCACTGCCTGGATACCGCGTCTGGAACAGTCACTGACCAGAATCGCTGTCTGCATTCCCGGAAGAACGCCGCGGCTGATATGCTCCATGCCCGCTTCATTGTCTACCACGAAATACGGATAATTGTTCTGATACTTTGCAAGCTGTGCCTGGAGAAGTCCATTCACATAGCAGTAACAGCCTTTTCCCTGTGTTCTTCCCATAACCAGAAGATCAAAGTCATCATCCTCGATCAGAGCGTCTTCAAATCGAAGTTCCGCATAATCCGCCTTTGACATTCCTGTAGGAATCGGGCTTTTCGCTGCGATCTCTGCCTGGGCGATTTCTTCGCGGACATCCCCCAGGGTAGTATCCACTTTCACGCCAAGGACTTCATTCAGATTGGAATTCGCATCCGCATCCACCGCAAGAACCGGGCCTTTGCCTTTCTCACAGAGATACTGGATCAGCATTCCGCATAAGGTTGTCTTTCCTACGCCGCCTTTTCCTGCGACGGCAATCACATGTGCCATAAAATAGCTGCCTCCTGATTTCTGTCAAAATTAAATCTACGCTGTTTTATTCACAGCTGAGTTTTACAATGCTGTTGGCTAGATCCACCATAAGTATACGGCCTTCCACAACTCTTTCATCACCCATGATATCCCTGAGGATCACTTTATCCCCGTCCACATCAATACGGCTTACATTTTTAAATATAACTGACTCGTCACTTTCTTTATATACAGTCGCAAGACACATCTTCATTACCTCCTGATACCGGTCTTTTTATTTCAGTTCCTCTTTTACAAGTGTGAGGGCAAGTCCCAGACGCATATTGCTCTTCTGGAAATCTGCCACTGCGTCTCTGATCGCTTTCGCAGATGCAGCCAGTCCCATTTTATCCAGATTGTCCGCCATCTGGTCAAGCTCCTGCGCATGATGCTCATTGTGCTGGAGCATATAGGTAAGAAGCGCCACTGTTTCTTTTCCACAGTCGCCGCCCTGACAGGAACCGCAGTGTTCATGTGTATGATTCCGGCATTCAGCCTCATGAGAATGAACATGCTCTCCACCGGCTTCATGGGTATGTGCATGAGAATGTGTCACCCCATCTGCGTGTGTATGTTCATGAGTATGCTCGTGTGTATGTTCATGTCCATGCTGGACCAGATTACCGTTCTCGTCTTTAATAAGATGCATTTTTTACTCCTTTCTCTATTGCCTGATAGCATAGAACAGAGCCTTCACTTTTAGAAAAGCGCAGACTTCTGACAAGAATTTATCAATTACATATATTATACATCGTTCCCTGTAGATAAGCAAGGTGTTCTTAATAAAATTCCCTGAAAAATATATAAAAAACACCTGTATTCATTTCACTGTTTTTTACATTTTTTCAGTTTTTTCTTCCTCCGCTCTTTTATTGATATTTCTCTAACAATCATGTCTTTTTATTAACATAATATATACTCATCTCTTCGTAGTAAATATTTAATAAATTTGATGTTCTTCTTTCACAATTTTATGTTATAATAGCACGCATGTGAGTAAGAAAATAGCCGGTAGACGGCTGGAATCAGGCCGAACGCAAGGAGGATACATTTTGACAACTGCCGTATTTTTAAATAATGATAAACGAATGCCTCTTCTGGGGCTGGGTGTATATAAGGCAACCGGAGAAAGCGAAGCCGAAAACGCGATCATACACGCTGTAAAATGCGGATACCGACTGATCGATACTGCTTCTGCATATAAAAATGAAGAAGGCGTCGGAAGGGGTATTGCAAAATGTGGCATCCCCAGAAAAGATCTTTTTGTCACTACAAAAATCTGGAATAATGCACAGAGGCTCGGGGATATAGAAGGAGCTTTTCAACGAAGCCTCGATCGCCTTGGTCTGGATTACATTGACCTTTACCTGATCCATTGGCCAGTTCCAGGCTGCTATCTCAGCACCTGGAAAGAACTGGAAAAAATCCTCGGTTCCGGCAGAGCGCGTTCTATCGGAGTCAGCAATTTCGGTATCCATAATCTGGAAGAGCTGAAAAAAGTATCCGGGATCGTGCCTGCCGTCAACCAGATTGAATGCCATCCGCTCTGTTATCCCAGAGAGTTGATTGACTATTGCCAGGAAAACGGAATCCAGGTTCAGGCTTATGCCCCTCTTGCAAGAGGCGCTTATCTGGATCACGATGTGCTGTGCGTTCTTGGCACGAAATATGCCCACACGCCAGCTCAGGTGGGCCTGCGCTGGGCAGTGCAGAAAGGAATTTCTGTTATTCCCAAATCCACCAATCCCGAACGCATAGAATCCAACGCAAGAATTTTTGATTTTACCATCGACCAGGAAGACATGGACCTTCTGGATACCCTGAACCAGGATTATCACAGCGCCAGTGTTCCCGAAGATCTGAGAGGAGTTTCTCTTTAAATAACCGCAGATATGATTTCACCCCGCGTTTCAATACGCGGGGTGCTTTTCTTTCTGTTTTTACCATGGAAGCATAGGTGTCTCCACCTTCTTATCTCTGAGCATCAGATCCTGCACTGCTTCAGCCGCAGGCTTATCTTCAAACAGAACCTTATTCACTTCTTCAATAATAGGCATTTCCACCTGATATTTCTCCGCAAGACTCTTTGCAGCCTTAGCGGAATAAACACCTTCTACCACCATTTTTACCTCATCCATAGCTTCCTTCATGGTATATCCTTTTCCCATAAGATATCCGGCTTTACGGTTACGGCTATGAACACTGGCACAGGTAACAATCAGATCGCCCATTCCCGATAATCCATAAAATGTTTCTATCTTCGCTCCCATTTTTGTACCAAGGCGGGCAATTTCCGCAATTCCCCGAGTGATCAGTGCAGCCTTTGTGTTGTCTCCATATCCCAGGCCGTCCGCAGTGCCCGCTGCAAGAGCAATCACATTTTTTAAAGCACCGCCAAGTTCCACTCCAAGAATATCCGGTGTAGTATACACACGGAATACCGGACTCATAAAAATTCCCTGAAGGAACTCTGCAGTCTCCCTCTTCTCCGCACTTACCACGCAGGTAGTGGGAATTCCTTTTCCAACTTCCTCCGCATGACTTGGACCGGAAAGAACACATACATCTGCCTGAGGGATCTCCTCGCTGATGATCTCGCTCAAAGTCATCAATGTATTTTCTTCCACACCCTTTGCCACATTGACAATGATCTGACCTTTTCTGGTAAAGGAAGACATCTGATGAGCTGTGCTTCTGGTAAATGGAGACGGCACTGCAAGAACAGCCACATCCGGATCCAAAAGACTTTTTTCCAGGTCTGTTGTAATCTCCATATTATCCGGAAGATGAACTCCCGGAAGTTTAGACTCATGCTCTCTCTTTTCACAAAGCATCTCCACTTCATCTGCAAGGGCAGACCAAAGTGTCACTTCATGACCGTTGTTATAAAGCAGAACAGCAAGGGCAGTTCCCCAGCTTCCGGCTCCCAGCACACTGATTTTCGCCATTTTTTCCACCTTTTAACCTTTCTTGTTCTTTGTTTTTCCCAGATATATCCGATTTTCCGTTCCATTCAAAAGGCGTACCACATTGGCTCTGTGTCTAAAAAAAGCAAGAGCCGTCATCAGTCCCATAACTACATACATTTCTGTCATATGAGCAGGATCCATCCCATAAGCTCCACTCTGTCCCCAAAAGAGCATTGCCAGAAAAGCAGCCAGATACGCACTTAAGGAACAGACTGACACATAATGCGTTGTAAAAAACAATGTGAAAAAAAGCACCGCACAGATCAAAAAGATCCTCCAGTCAAAGGCAAGGATAAATCCCACCGATGCTGCAATTCCTTTTCCTCCTCTGAAATTCAGATAAAAAGGAAAATTATGTCCCAGGATACAGCCCGCCGCTGCATAAACAGTCAGAAGCGGCAGAATGTCACTGTATGTCTTTCCCAGGAAAAGTTTCACCAGAAAAATTGCTGCCACGCATTTCAGACAGTCTCCCAGAAGTGTCATTGCACCGGCTTTTTTTCCAAAAGTACGAAGGGCATTTGTTGTTCCTGCGTTTCCGCTGCCATGTTCTCTGATATCGGTTTTATAAAACCTGCTGATAATGTATGAGGTCTGAAAAAGGCCGCACACATACCCGATCGCCAAACAAATCAATCGTTCCATATTACTCTCATTCCTTTTCTCCGCGCTGACGGATAATAAACTTCAGAGATGTTCCTCTGAAACCGAAAGCCTCCCTGATCTTATTCTCAATATATCTTGTATAAGAGAAGTGCATCAGTTCTTTATCATTCACAAAAATAACAAAAGTAGGCGGACGCACTCCTACCTGAGTCATATAATAGATCTTCAGACGCTTGCCCCTGTCTGAAGGCGGCTGCTGCATGGCAATCGCTTCAGAAAGAATCTCATTAAGCACACCAGTCTGGATACGAAGAGTCTGATTTTCGATCACAGCATCAATAGTCTCAAAAAGACGGTTGAACCTCTGTCCTGTTTTTGCAGAAATAAATACAAGTTCCGCATACGGCATATATGCCAGGACATCACGGATACGGTTCGTATGTTTGTAGATTGTCTTATCATCCTTTTCGATCGCATCCCATTTATTTACTGCAATGATCACACCCTTGCCTTTTTCATGGGCAATTCCCGCGATCTTGGCATCCTGTTCCGTAACCCCTTCTGTTGCATCGATCACGATCACTACCACATGAGCGCGCTCTACTGCAGTCACCGTACGGATCACACTGTAACGCTCGATTTCTTCTTTTACTTTACCTTTTCGTCTCAGGCCTGCTGTATCAATAAAGATATAATCTTTTCCCTGCCACTTCACTCTTGCATCTACCGCATCCCTGGTTGTTCCCGCAATATCTGAAACAATCACACGGTCTTCGCCCAAAAGCTTATTGATAAGAGAAGATTTACCCACATTTGGTTTTCCTACTACTGCAATTCTGGGAATATCCTCTTCTTCTCCTGTGTCTGCTCCCTCAGGAAATTCCTTTACCACCTCATCCAGCATATCACCGATCCCAGTACGGTTTGCCGCAGAGATCGCATGAGGCTCTCCAATACCCAGGTTGTAAAACTCATAAACATCCATCATATATTTATGAATGCTGTCAACTTTATTCACCACAAGTACAACCGGTTTCTGACTGCGGCGAAGCATATCCGCTACTTTCGCATCAGAATCCACCAGCCCCTGCTTCACATCCGTGATAAAAATAATCACGTCTGCTGTATCAATGGCAATCTGAGCCTGTTCTCTCATCTGCGAAAGAATGATATCACCGCTCTCCGGCTCGATTCCTCCTGTATCGATCAAAGTAAAGGATTTATCCAGCCATGTAACATCTGCATAGATCCTGTCTCTGGTAACTCCCGGTGTGTCCTTGACAATCGAGATCATCTCTCCTGCAAGGGCATTAAACAACGTGGATTTTCCTACATTAGGCCTCCCCACGATCGCAACTACTGGCTTGCTCATACATCTGTCTCCTTATCTGTTTATTATGCTCAGGCGGATCCAGTATGGAAGCTACCAGATCAGCCCCGTCTTCATCTACAATTACAATTTCTGTTTCCAGTTCTTTTTCAAGCTCTTCCACTAAAATATCATCAAGGAATACATCCTCGCCGCTTCTTAGCATATTACACGGCAGAAGAAGTTTTTCTCCCAGATTTTCCCCTTTCAGCTGTTCACGGAGATCCGTACCTGTGATCAGACCGGAAACCGTGATCATCTCTCCAAAAAAGTGATTGGAAATCGTTCTGACATTTACCCTTACATTCGGAAACTTCTCCTGCACTTTATCCACACATTTTCTGATATATGGGGCTGCAAGTTTTCCCGTAGCAATGGTCATTTCCATAGAACGCTGATCCCCGGTACGCTCTGCTACCGCTTTACTTACTTCTGTTTCCAGAAGTCTCAGCATTCCCACACCGTTTTCCAGCTGCAGATAACCGTCATACCGCTCCTCCTCAGGAAGCTCCTCCCCCGCAAGGATATACCATTCATCTGAAGCATGGATAAAATGGATTCCATATTCTGCATACATTTTTTTCTGCCAGCGGTGGATCTGTTCCAGGACTTTTTTTGCATCTTCCTGTCCAAAAGGCTCCAGCGGGTAAAGACCCTCCCGAAATTTAGAAAGACCTACCGGAACCACTGATACGCTCTGAAGCACAGGCGCATAAGCCGAAAGTTTTTCCAGACTATGCTCCAGTTCCTCACCATCATTGACTCCTTTGCACAGAACGATCTGTCCATTCATCGCGATCCCTGCTTCAAATAGCTGATCCGCCTTCTTAAGAGCATCTCCGGCAAAACGGTTATGAAGCATTTTGCACCGAAGTTCAGGATTCATCGTCTGAAAAGAAATATTGATCGGTTCCAGACGGTAACGGATGATCCGCTCAACATCATGCTGACTCATATTTGTCAATGTCACGTAATTCCCCTGAAGGAAAGAAAGTCTGGAATCATCATCCTTAAAATAAAGGGTCTCACGCATTCCTGGCGGCATCTGGTCGATAAAGCAGAACATACAGTGATTGGTGCAGGAGCGATATTCATCCATCAGTCCGTTCTCAAACTCAATCCCCAGATCTTCTTCATATTCCTTTTCCACTTCCAGTTCCCACAGTTCCCCGTCTGCTTTCTGAATCTGAAGAGTTACAAGTTCATCATTCATAAGGTATCGGTAATCAAAAACATCCTCTACCGGTGTATCATTGATTGCTTCCAGGATATCTCCCGGCTCCAGTTCCAGTTCCTGGGCGATGCTGCCAGGAAGAACTCTGGAGATCACATGTTTCTTTTTTTTCATAAAATTCCTTTCTGCTGCATGTGCAGCGCGCCTGTCTGCATCCAGGCACGCACTGACAAGATACCTTGCAGTACCCTGACGCTGTAACCATAATAACAATTTTATATGTAAAAATCAATAAATTCCTTGACTGGATTTAGGGCAAATGTTATAAATGTAGTAGTACTCAATATTTTATTATTTAAACTCAGGAGGAAAATTATGCCGAATATAGAGTTACTTGAAAAGTCACTTCCAGTTGCACCGATCCGTATTGCAGCCCTTTCCGGCTGTCAGGAGCTTGCCAGGGAGGTTGATAAGAAGCTTGTAAAATTCCGTAAAGAGCTGGTTGCCAAAAAAAATTCTGACAGCATCCCTCAGGGATACTGCGAACCGTCATTCCTTGTAGAATGTGAATGTGTCCGTTTCGGCACCGGAGAGGGAAAAGGCTACATCAAGGAATCTGTCCGCGGTACAGACCTCTTTATTATGGTAGATATAACAAATTATACTGAAACCTATACCGTCTGCGGACATGAGAACCATATGTCTCCTGACAACCATTATCAGGATCTTAAGCGTATCATCTCTGCTGCAACAGGTAAAGCTCACAGAATCAATGTGATCATGCCGTTCCTTTACGAAGGACGCCAGCACCGCCGTTCCAAAAGAGAATCTCTTGACTGCGCTCTGGCACTGAAAGAATTAAGCGATATGGGTGTTGCAAACTTCATCACCTTTGATGCCCATGACCCCCGTGTACAGAACTCCATTCCGCTGAATGGTTTTGATAACTTCTTCCCTACATACCAGTTCCTGAAAGCACTGGTAAAAAATGTACCTGACTTCAAGATGGACAACGATCATCTGATGATCATCAGCCCCGACGAAGGTGCTATGTCAAGAGCCGTTTACTTCTCCAATATCCTTGGAGTAGATATGGGTATGTTCTACAAAAGAAGAGATTACTCCACCATCGTAAACGGCAAGAATCCTATCGTAGCCCATGAGTTCCTTGGCGACTCTGTAGAAGGCAAGGATGTTGTCATCATCGACGATATGATCTCTTCCGGAGAAAGTATGCTTGATGTTGCCAAGCAGATCAAAGAACGTCACGCAAGACGCGTATTCATCTGCACAACCTACGGACTGTTTACAGATGGTCTTGACAAGTTTGACGAGTATTACGAAAAAGGATGGATCGACAAAGTTATCACCACCAACCTGAATTACCGCATCCCTGAACTTCTCACCAAACCATATTATATAGAGGCAAATATGAGCAAATACCTTGCAAGTATCATTGATATCATCAATCATGATGTTTCTGTAGAAAAAGTTCGCTCCAGCAATGAGAAGATCATGGATCTCATTAACAAAGTAAATAACTCCAAATAAATATAATGGCTGTGGTCTGAAAACCACAGCCGTTTTTTTACTTCCTGATGCCAAGAAAAGCTCCCAGATTTCCCCTTTTTCCCTTTGACGCCCTGTGTGAAAACAAAAAATCCGGGTTGCAGCAGGTACAGATACCCGGCATGGAAATATGTTCCGGCAAAATCCCTGCCCGCAGGAATATCTGTCGGTTAGCCTCCCAGAGATTCAGCTGATACTTTCCATTTTGTTTTTTATAAAACAGTTTCGGCCAAAGCTCCGAAGAAAATACCTTCTGAAACTCCACAATCACATCTTCGCTGACCTCATAACATTCCTGACAGATAGAAGGACCTACCGCCGCATATATATCCGCCGGATCCGATCCATAGTTTTTCCGAAGTGCCTCCACCGTCACCTGTCCGATCCCTGCAGCTGTGCCTCTCCATCCCGAGTGAGAAAGTCCAACTGCCTTATGCACCGGATCCACAAAATAAAGAGGAACACAATCTGCATAAAAAGTTGCCAGCACCAGCCCCGGAACATTTGTCACCATCCCATCCACATCTGTATACGGACGAGGTTTTGTGATTCCGTTTCCTCTGTCCTCTTCCGTGACAACACGGACATTTGCAGTATGAGTCTGATCAGAAGTCACGATATCTTCCGGCGAAAATCCCAACGCTGCAGAAATTCTTCTGTAATTTTCCCTTACCGCTTCCTCTTTATCTCCTCTGGCAAAGCTCAAATTCATCGAAGCATAGATTCCCTCGCTGCATCCTCCCAGACGAGTACTGAAGCCATGGACAAATCCAGACAGCTTGTCAAATTCCGGATAAGAAAGAAAAGTAACTCCTTCTTTCTCACAAACTTTCATATGAGGTTTATCTTCCTGTTTCCATACAATCTTCATAGACTTCCTCCTTTTTATCGGTGGTGATCAAAAGCATTCTGTATCCACTGGATATGTTCACCATCAATAGCAATCACGTCAAATCTGCAGGGTATATCCAGTCCCCATCTCTGTTTCAAAAGGTAAAACTCTGCTGTACGGCTGATTGCCCTTTGTTTGCGCCAGTCAACTGCTGCCGAAGCCCGTCCGTGTTCTCCCGTATATCTGTATTTCACTTCCACAAACACCAGATATTTCCCATCTCCTGCAATCAGATCAATTTCGCCAAATCTGCAGCGAAAATTTCTTTCTATGATGAACAATCCCTGTTTTTCCAAAAAAGCAACCGCTTTCTGCTCATAATGGCTGCCCACCTTACGTTTGTTGATAACTCTCTCTCTTTTCCTGTTCGTGTAGGTATCTTATGTATTTTATTTTCAAATTTCCATGATGTTTATCATTTCACACAAAATGAGTGATAAAACTCGCTCTGTGGATCGGTGAGGGACCATATTTTTTCAGCGCCTCAATATGTTCTGAAGACCCATATCCCTTATTGGAAGCAAATCCGTATCCAGGCATTGCCTTATCATACTCCACCATAAGTCTGTCCCTGGTAACCTTAGCCACAATACTGGCTGCCGCAATAGAAGCACTTTTGGCATCCCCTTTGATAATAGGTACCTGAGGGATCTCTATCTGAGGAATGGTCACTGCATCATTTAAAAGAAGCTGTGGACGTACAGAAAGTTCAGACACTGCCTGACGCATCGCTTCGTAAGTTGCCTGAAGGATATTGATCTCATCAATACGCGCAGGAGAAACCATCCCTATCCCCACGCTGACAGCTTCTTTCAGGATCACTTCATAAAGTTCTTCACGTTTTTTTGCTGACAGCTTTTTGGAATCATTCAGATACAGGATTTTATGACCTTTTGGAAGTATCACCGCACAGGCTACTACCGGTCCTGCCAGCGGCCCTCTTCCAACTTCATCAATCCCGCAAAGGTAACCCAAATGATCATATTTGTGTTCATACTCCATCATCTGTTCCATACGGAGTTTTTCTTTCTGAACAGCTTCTGCTGCTTTTCTGCTTTTTTCAATCAGTTTCTGAACACCGCTTCTGGCGTCTTCCTGATACAGATCCCAAAGCCTGCTCTGCTCTTCCAAAGAACACGCCTCAAACTCTGCCCTGATTTCTGCGATTTTTTTCATTTGTTCACTCCTTCGGAGCCCATTCCAGGGTAATACGGCCAAGTTTTCCGCTTCTGAAATCGTCAAAGAAAAGTCCTGATGCTTTTGCATAGTCCAGTTCTTCACCCTTTTTCAAACATCCTCTTGCCCTTGCAATCCCCTGAAGGATCTCAAGTGCTTCTTCTGTCTCATCTGTTTCATATCGATTTTGAAGAACTCCCGGATAGCTTTCTTTCAGATAACTGATAAGAGAAAGAGCAAGTTCTTCCATATTCAGGATATCGTCCTTAATCGAGCCTACATAAGCAAGACGGATACCAACCTCCTGATCCTCAAATTTGGGCCAAAGGATTCCCGGCGTATCAAGGAGTTCTACATTTTTGTTCAGACGTATCCACTGTTTTCCCTTTGTTACACCTGGACGGTTTCCGGTTTTAGCACAGGCTTTTCCGGCAAAAGTATTGATAAAGGTAGATTTTCCTACATTTGGGATACCAGCGACCATGGCACGTATCGGCCGGTTTTTGATTCCCCTTCTCCTGTCTCTTTCAATTTTTTCTCTGCAGGCCTCCTGGATCACATTCTGGATAGCCTTCATTCCGGATCCGTTTCTGGAGTCTACTTTTACAACATGAAATCCTTTCTTCTGGAAAAAATCTTTCCAGACCTCATTCTGTCTTTCATCTGCCAGATCCGCTTTATTTAAAAGAATCAATCTCGACTTATTTTGTCCGAGTCTGTCAATATCCGGATTCCTGCTGGACATAGGGACCCGCGCATCAACCAGTTCGATGATCAGGTCGATCAGTTTAAGATCCTCCTGCATCTGTCTTTTTGCCTTGGTCATATGACCAGGATACCACTGTACGTTCATATATACCTAGCCTTTCAAAATTCCTAACTTTTCCCTGGGAGAACAGGTAAACCAGAGTTTTCCTACAATATAGCGTTTTTTTACTGTTCCAATATCTGCATATCGACTGTCTTCACTGTTGTTTCTGTTGTCTCCCAAAACAAAATATTCTCCAGATTTCAAATTTACCCCATTTTCAGCCAGACCAGGGTTTATGATCTCCGGATAATCTGCCGCTTCATCATATACTTCTCCATCAATATAAATAACTCCATTCCGGATCCGGACAGTCTCTCCCGGAAGACCGATCACCCGACGTATATGCAGCGCAGCATCATCACTGGCATTTGTCCGAAAAACGATCATATCTCCTCTTTTTGGAGAAGTAAATTTATAGATAAGCTGGTTCATGAAGAACCTGTCTCCTACTTCAATGGTTGGCTCCATTGAACTTTCCTGCATCGTAACAGTCTGAAACATAAGAATAGCTGTAAGTACTGCAAATACTAATGTCACAGCGATCTCAAATATCCGGCGCATGGAGCTTCTCAGCTTTTCGTTTTCCAGCTTCATCTTCAGCTCCAGTATTTTCGGATGTTCCTTCCAGTTTTTCAAATTTCTGATATCCATATAAATTCTCCACACACAAGCTTACGATCTTTCAGAATTTCCGATCAAATACATACTTTTGCAAAAAGAGGGACAATAGCTGTCGTTATTGTCCCTGCTTTTATCACTTCTTAAATTGTCATTATCTAACGCGCTCTTTAACCTTAGCAGCTTTACCTACACGGTCTCTCAGGTAGTTCAGTTTCGCACGACGTACTTTACCGTAACGGATTACTTCTACTTTTACTACGTGTGGGGAATGCAGCGGCCATGTTTTCTCAACGCCTACTCCATTAGAGCTCTTTCTTACTGTGAAAGTCTCTCTTGTGCTTCCGCCCTGTCTCTTAAGAACAGTTCCCTCAAAGATCTGGATTCTCTCACGGTTTCCCTCTTTGATCATTGCGTGTACTCTTACAGTATCACCTACGCGGAATTCCGGTACTTCTGCTTTTAACTGAGCAGCTTCGATGTTTCTGATAATGTCGTTCATTTTTTTCTCTCCTATTCTTCTGGATGTTCTTAATACATAATTTCTGTAACAGAGGACCATCTTTTTTACAACAGATTTGATTATACTATAGAATAAACTCCATTGCAAGAAGTTTTTGAAAAAAATAGAAAAGCCGGGTGTGTCACGATCATCCCAGCGCCACATCCAGGATCATCATCAAAACAAATCCCAATGCAAAAGTCACTGTTCCAACATTACTGTGTTCTCCTTCACTGGCTTCCGGAATCAGTTCTTCCACTACAACATATACCATCGCTCCTGCCGCAAAAGCAAGGAAATACGGCAAAAGCGGCTGTATATAAGAAGCCAGGACAAGAGTGATCCCTCCGGCTAACGGTTCTACAATACCAGACGCCGCACCATAAACAAAGGATTTCGTTCTTGAATATCCTGCTCCCCGCAAGGGCATGGAAATGATAGCTCCTTCCGGAAAGTTCTGTATAGCGATCCCAATAGCCAGAGCGAAAGCTCCTGCCAGGGTCACAGTATTATTTCCAGAAATGACACCGGCAAAAACAGCTCCTGCAGAAAGTCCCTCAGGAATATTATGCAGCGTTACCGCCAGGACAAGCATGGTCGTTTTTTTTAACGCCACCTTCGGTCCCTCCGCCTCTTCGCTTCCCAGGTGGAGATGAGGCACGATCCTGTCCATCAGCAATAGAAATCCGATTCCCAGAAGAAATCCTGCTGCCGCCGGAACAAAGGAGAATCTTCCCATATTTTCGCACATATCCATAGCCGGTATAAGAAGAGACCACACAGAAGCCGCTACCATCACTCCGGAAGCAAAGCCCAGAAACCCTTTCTGTATCTGCGGCTTCAGTTCTCTTTTCATAAAAAACACACAGGATGCTCCCAGCACTGTTCCTAAAAAAGGGATCATCAACCCAAAAAATATACTCATCTGGCTGCCTTTCTTTTTTCATTAAGATAAACCCGGTTATTTTTATCATATGCAGACACTTTACCAATGTCTCCATTGAAATCTGTTTTTATTTTTACCGGCTTTTTCTTTTTTATGTTTATGAAGCGCTGTCTGCATCTGCTGTTTTTTGTCCCTGCGTACTCATGATCTTGTTCAGCTCACTGATCATCTCTTCATCCTTCAGACGGAACTTTACTTCCACACGTCTGGATGCATCTTTGTCCACATTTCCGTTGGCATCCAAAACAGGATTTGCCATGGAATGTCCATTCACAGTAAGATATTCCTGCAGGTCCTGACTCTGTCCGGAATTCAGGAATCCACTCTGAATATCCAAAAGGTACTGGGCAACTGCCAGCGAACGCTGCTGGGACAGCTGAAGGTTATAGCTGTAGTCTCCATCTGTGTCCGTATATCCGTCAATAATGATCTCTGCAAGGTATTTCATGTAATCTTCCTGAAGAAGCACTTTACAGTAAATAGGAAGCACCTGTTCCAGCGCCTGTTTTCCCTCTTCTGTCAGTTCCGCCTCATCATAAGCAAAAAGAACACTGGATTCCAGAGTCATAGCTCCTGTCTGAGTATCAATATCCACATTGATGTTATTTTTTGCAAATTCTTTTCTCAACGCCTCAATAACATCTGCCTTCACTCCGATGATCTGATCGATCTGAGCCTGCTGATCTTTAAGAAGGGCCGTCTTCTCATTCAACGCTGCCTGCTGTGAATTCAAAGTCGCCTCCTGATCCTTCAGTTTAGCTGCCAGCTGAGCAAGAAGCTCTTCCTGATCCTTTAGTTTTTCATCCTGCGTCTTAAGCTGCTGATCCTGATCTTTCAGCTGACCTTCCTTTTCATCCAGTTCATTCTGCTGAGCAAGGATCTCAAGTGTATATTCTTCCTGGAGAGCGATTTTTTCATCGCGCTCTTTGATACTCTCATCATAGCTTTTCTGCGCCTGAAACAAAGTCACACACATCAGCAGTACAAACAGGAGCAGCACGCCTGCCATCATATCCGAATATGATCTCCAGACATTAAATCCTCCGTTTTCTGATTTTTTTCTTCTGCGCATCTGTCTCTCCTTTTATCTGAATAAACCAAATTTTCCTTTCTGCGCTGCTTTTGAAAGTTCTCTCATATTTTTTGCCATATCTTCCATCAGCGCCTGCTGCTGTTCTGCCTGTGCAGCCAGAATCTCCTTCAGTTCCTCCAGATTCTCATCCCGTGCAGCCTTACCTGCACTCAGATGAATCTCCCCGTTATTTCTGGAAACAGAAATATCTGCAAGAAGCCTTCTTACCTGTTCCATTGTCCTGTAAGACTTTTTCTGATATTCTGCAAATTCCTGCATTTTCTCATCAAACTCTTCAACAACCCGTTTATTGGCTTCCATCACACTTCCGCCGGCTTTTCCTGCTGCAGATATTTTTTCCATTCCCTGTGCAGCAGCCTCTACGTACTTCTGCATAGTCTGATTGCAGGCCACCCAGAATTTAGCTGAGGATGTTTCTGCTTCTTTCAGGTAATCTGCCAGATGATGGTAATCTGCCTGCTGCTGTTTCTGGATCGTCTGATTATCCTGAATGATCCTTTTTGCAATATCAATATATTCCTTCTGGGATGCGCCTGTATCCTCCATGATCTTCTTCATCGCCTGCTCATGCTGAGTATAAGAGTCACTGAGCTGACGGCTCATTGCCTGGTAAAGATTTGTAGTATAATTCACATTATCTGCCTGTGCATCCTTTAGCTGAGAAAGAGTTTTTCCAAAATCGGAAAACTGTACCCCAAAAGAATCATTCATCTCTTTTAAGAAAACATCCAGTATCTGACGTATGGCATCTTCCTGGCACTGAGTCACAGAAGACACAAGGGTATCAAGAGAATCATTCATTTTCTTAAAAGTAGGCGTGATCACTTTTTCAAAGCTGTCTGCCATCTGTACGGAAAACTGTTCTGCCATCTGGTTCATGGCAGCTGTCTGGATCTTCTGACTGGAAACAAGAAGATTCCTGGATTCATTTTCCGCAGAAGGCATCACATGGCTGTGAAATCTGGCCAGGAATCCCTGAAGTTCTTCTGCCATAAAAGAATATTCACTTTTCATTCCATAAGTATAAACAATGGAAAGTGCAATACCATAAATAGATGTCAAAAACGCAACCTTGATGCCATCTACCAGAGCAGATACCGAATTGGTCATCAGTTCATAATTAGCCGGATCAAAATTCTTAAGCCCCCATACAAGACCTACAAAAGTACCAAGGATACCAAGACTGGTAAAAATATCCGGCACCATTTCCAAAAGGCGTTTATGTATATGATTATCCATTTCCTCTTCATTCAGATAATCCTCTACATCTCCAATCCCTTCCTCACTCTGAATGATGCTGTCCGTAAAAGAATTCATTACTCTGTCAAGATATTTATGATGAAAAATCCCATTCAATGTCTGGATCTTGTCTGCCCCTATCTTGCCCGGCTTCTGAAAAAGATTTCCGATCTCTGCTGCAGCCTCCTGGAATGCCTGTGCCAGATTATCCATCCGGAACATGCCGCCAAACAGCCCCACTGTATAAATCGCACTCATTACAGCAAGAAAGATAAAATTGTACAGCATGACACCGGGGGCTCCCTTGCCTACATACACTGTCATCGCCACAGCCGCAGCCAATACTGCCAGAAATAAAAGTACATTTACAATTTTTTTCCTCATATTGCGCCTCCTCATTGGTCATAATCTCAAGACTTCTTTCACAGAAGCCTGTAAATTAACACATAATTCACTCTTTTTACCATAATATCATATCACAAAGACACACACAAGCCGTAATATGAAACTGACCGTACAGTTTTAACACCGTCTCTATTCTTCTTTCAAAGTGTTAAAAACGTGCAAAAAATACCGCCAGAAGCTCTTTCAGGGCCTCTGACGGCAGTTTGTTATCCATTTTTATCCAACGGATCTGTTTTTATGCATATACTTTATCATCTTCCAGAAGCACCGCTTTTCCGTCCTTCACCTCAACCACACTGATACTGCAGTTGGGCGGTACACAGCCATGCCAGAAATGCTCCGGATCCTGATATACATTCTGGAGAAGAGCGCGAACCGCACAGCCATGAGAGGCAATCAGTATGGTTTTGTCCTGAAACTCCGGATCAGCAGTCTTTTCCATCCAGAATTCTCTGGTACGGGCAAGGATATCAGAAATATTTTCTCCATTTTCCGGCCTGGAAAAATGGTTGGGATCTGTAAAAAACACTTCCATTTCCCTGTTGGTCATATTTCCTTTTTCATCTTTGAACTGTGTTCCTTCCAGTGCCCCGAAATCTATCTCCTGGATCCTTTTATCCAGAACTACCGGTATCTTATCTGCCTTCCGGCCAAGAACAAGCTCTGCTGTCTGTCTGGCTCTTTTCAAAGGACTGGAAAAACACAGATCAAATGGAACATCTTTCAAAGTTTCTCCCACTTTACGGGCAAGAGATATTCCCTCCTCTGCAAGAGGGATATCTGCAGCACCCTGAACCTTTCGAAGAGCATTCCACTGCGTCTTTCCATGTCTTAAAATATAAAGTTTCATCAGCTTCTCAGCTCGATTCCAAGGTCAGTAAGACCGTTAAGGATCTTCTTCATCGCAGCTGTGATCTCCGCTTCTTCCAGTGTCTTATCATGATCACGGAATACCACAGAATAAGCCATGGACTTATATCCCTCTTTGATCTGTGTTCCTTCATAAATGTCAAAGAGTTCATAGGATTCCAGGATCTTTCCGCCCCGCTGTTCCAGAACGTCTTCGATCTGTCCTGCCAGAACACTTTTCGGAACTACCATACTCAGGTCACGGGTAACTGCCGGATATTTGGCAATTCCGTTGAATTTATGAGCAAATCCTGCAAATTCAAGAATATCCAGAATATCAATCACTGCAATATAGGTTTTCTCACCAATATCATAGTTATCTGCAACGATCGGATGCACTTCGCCCAGGTAACCTACCACCTTTCCTTCATAGATGATGTTTGCCTGTCTGCCCGGATGCAGATATGTTTTATTGCTGTCCGGAGTATAGTGTACCTTTTTCTTCATGCCTGCTTTTTCAAAGAATTCCTCACAGACACCTTTCATGTCAAAAAAGTCTCCGGCGCCGTACATACCCAGTGTGAAATGTACTCTCTCATCCGGAAGCTCTGTAAGAGGCAGAGATTTTGGAAGATAAACTTTTCCAATCTCATAAAGACGTACATTTTTATTTCTTCTGTTGTAATTGGTAGCAAGAGAAGTAAGCATTCCATGAAGCGTAGTGGTACGCATGATACTGTAGTCCTCACCCAGAGGATTGCTGATTGTGATCACATTTCTCAGCTCACTGTCCTCTGAGATCCTGAGTTTATCAAAAACTTTCGGACTTTCAAAGGAATATGTCATCGCCTCAGAAAATCCACAGTATTCTGCAATGTCCCTTGCGATCTGCTCAATTCTGAGTTTAAACGGAAGTCTTCCTGTTGTTGCCTCTCCTGTAGGAAGAGTTGTAGGAATTTTATCATATCCAAAAAATCTTGCTACTTCCTCTGCCACATCAGCCATACAATGGATGTCCTGACGGAAAGTAGGCGCTACAATCTCATTTGTCTCAGGATCTAAAGTCAGCTCTACTCTTCCCAGGTACTCCAGCATCTCTTCTTTTGTAAGATCTGTGCCAAGAAGGGCATTGATTCTTTCCGGTTCAAAAGGTACTCTGGATGGTTTTCTGTCCTCATTGCATACATCCACGATGCCGCCTACGACTTCTCCAGCACCAAGTTCCTCCATCAGCTGACATGCTCTGTCGATGGCTGCCTGTGCATTATTTGGATCCAGTCCCTTTTCAAACTTTCCAGACGCATCTGTACGAAGTCCGATACGTTTGGAGGAAAGACGGATGTTTGTTCCGTCAAAGCAGGCTGCCTCAAACAGAACTGTTTTTACCTGGTCTGTGATCATGGAGTTCTCTCCGCCCATGATACCTGCAATACCGACCGGTTTCTTTCCATCACAAATCATCAGTACATTTTCATCCATAGTACGTTCCTGACCGTCAAGAGTTACAAATTTTTCGCCTTCTGCTGCACGGCGCACAATGATCTCATTTCCTTCGATCAGATCCAGATCATAGGCATGCATAGGCTGTCCGTACTCTTCCATAACGTAATTGGTAATATCTACCAGGTTATTGATCGGACGGATACCATTTGCCGCCAGACATCTCTGCATCCACTTAGGAGACGGTCCGATCTTTACATTCTTTACCACTCTTGCTGTATAGCGCGGGCAAAGATCCGGATCCTCTACCGTAACTTTGATGTAGTCAGAAGCATTTTCTTCACTACCTGTTTCCTTTACCACTGGAGGACAGAATTTTTTATGGAAAGTAGCTGCTGCTTCTCTGGCGATTCCCAGAACACCGTAACAGTCAACACGGTTGGATGTGATCTCATACTCAAACACAACATCCTCCAGACCCAGAGCCTTGATGGCGCTTTCGCCTACAACAGCATCTTCCGGAAAAATATAGATTCCGTATTCCGGAGCCTCCGGATACATTTCTCTGGTGCTTCCCAGCTCCTCAATAGAGCACATCATACCAAAAGATTCTACACCACGGAGTTTTCCTTTTTTGATCTTCACACCGCCAGGTGTCTTCTTGCCGTCATGACCGCCGGCCACACGGCCCCCATCCAGTACTACCGGAATCTTATCGCCTTCTTTTACATTTGGCGCACCTGTTACGATCTGTACGGTTTCTGTACCCACATTTACCTGACAGATGATCAGCTTATCTGCGTCAGGATGTCTCTCTATTTTTTCAATCTGTCCAATGACGATTTTTTCCAGATCTGCATCCAGCTCCTCATATCCCTCAACCTTAGTTCCTGACAGGGTCATGGCATCTGTGTATTCCTGAGCTGTTACATCCAGATCCGGCACGTACATTTTAATCCAGGACATTGATGTATTCATGTTTATATCCACCTTTCTGCTTGTTGTTTAAATATAAATTCGTGCTTCCTTTCTGCTGTGTCGAATATCAATGAAATTCCTCGATATATAATCGAGGAAACCGTAAAGATAAATATCCTTCCGGCTATTTATCCTTACTAGAACTGTTTCAGGAAGCGAATATCGTTTTCATAGAGAAGTCTCATATCGTCAATCTCGTATTTCAAAAGTGCGATTCTCTCAAGTCCTACACCGAACGCAAAGCCTGTGTATTCCTCCGGATCAATACCGCACATACGAAGTACATTTGGATGTACTGTACCGCAGCCAAGGATCTCGATCCATCCTGACCCCTTACAGAAACGACAGCCTTTTCCGCCGCACTTGAAGCAGGATACATCAACCTCTGCACTTGGCTCTGTAAACGGGAAATGATGAGGACGGAATTTTGTTTTTGTTTCCGGTCCAAACAACTCTCTGGCAAATTCCTGAAGAGTTCCCTTAAGATCTGCAAAAGTAATGTTTTTATCAATGACCAGACCTTCGATCTGATGGAAAGACGGAGAATGAGTTGCATCCACCTCGTCAGAACGGAATACTCTTCCCGGCGCGATCATACGGATAGGCAGCCTGCCCTCTTCCATCGTACGGGCCTGTACTGGAGATGTCTGGGAACGAAGCAGAATAGAATTATTGATGAAAAAAGTATCCTGCTCATCTCTGGCCGGATGATTCTCCGGAATGTTCAATTTTGTAAAGTTATAATCTGCGTATTCCACTTCCGGGCCTTCTACCACCTCATAGCCCATTCCAATAAAAATACGTTCTACCTCTTCCAGAGCGATCGTATTTGGATGGCGATGTCCGATCTTTGCTTTTTTAGCAGGCAGCGTTACATCGATAACCTCTGCTTTCATCTGTTCTTCCCGGGCAGCTTCTTCCAGTTTCTTTCTGGAATCTTCAAGAAGCTCCTCAATCTTTGCCCTTGTCTCGTTTACCAGCTGTCCAACTTTCGGACGATCCTCCGGAGCAACATCTTTCATACTTTTTAAGATAGCAGTAAGTTCACCCTTTTTTCCAAGGTACGCTACCTTTACTTCATTAAGCTTCTCCGGCACGTCAGATTCTTCAATCCGTTTTCTGGCTGCCTCGGCCAGTTCCTGAAGTCTTTCCTTCATATCCATGATCATAATCTCCTTTGCTGAAAATTTCATAAAAAAAGGATATCCATTCCCCCAAAAAGAGGGACGGGATATCCGCGGTACCACCCTGATTCCTGCATAAAAATACAGGCACTCGATTCTGCTTAACGCGCAGCAACGTCATCTCCTACTGGCTTTATGTGTTCAGAAATGCAGCTCCGGCGGGAAACTGAGGACTTGCCTGAACTTAAAGAAGCTTACAGCCGATGACTTCTTCTCTCTGAAAGGAAACAACTCCCTGATACGCCTTCATTGCTTTTTATCTTTATTTACTATGCCACAGGAATTTTTACCTGTCAAGATTTTTCATTTATTTTTTCTTTTTTCTCTTCTTTTCTTTTTTGAAAGTTCTGCTTCCATTCCTGTTCTTTCCTGGATATCAGCTGCCCAAAGGACATTTTCGCCTGACGGAACTGTTTTTCAAAATATGCATTTACCTCAGCTCCATAAAGAAGCAGGTTCATACAGAAATAAAGCCACACCATTACAAGGATCAAAGTAGAAAGGCTGCCATACATGATACTGAAATCCGGAAAAAATGTAAAATACAGAGAAAACAAATATGAAAAGGCAGACCAGGCAGCTGCTGTAAAAAAAGCTCCCGGCACCTGACTTTTCAGGGATGCCTTTCTGTTCGGCAGATACCGGTACAATACCAGGAATACCAGAAACTGCATCACAAAAACCAAAAAAGTCTTAGCATTCAAGATCCTGCCAATAATATTTCCCAGAAAAGGAATATAATCTGAAATCAGCATATGTATCCTGCTTCCCATAACCAGAAGCAGAAGGCTGGCGATCAGTGCCAGAACAAACAGCAGCATATAAAACATGGAATAGATCCTGTTGATCAGCCAGTTTCGCGTTTCTCTCACATGATAAATCGTATTCAGCCCATTGATCAAAGCCTGCATTCCTTTTCCTGATGACCACAGAGCCATAAGAGCAGAAATCGGAAGCACTGCTGCACTTTTTGAAAAGACTTCCGCCACGATATTCAGTACAAAGCCCTGCAGATTTTCAGGTACAACTCCAACGATCGCCTGACGTACCTCCCTGTAAGTAAGAGGTGTATATTGAACGATAGCAGTCAGAAACAAAACAAAGGGGATAAAAGACATGATCAGGAAATATGCCGCCTGGGCTGCATATGCACTGATATGGTCCATCCTCATACGTTCCATAAAGCCCAGAGCCAGATGAAACGCCCCCTTCTCTTTTTTCTTTCTCATAATTACTTCTCCTGTTATCCAGCTTTCGGCATTTTTATGCATGATCTTTCATGTCATAAACTGCATTTGTGACACCATCATACCATGAAAATGTTACTGTGACAAGCATTCCCCTTTTGCCTGTCAGAAGCAGTCGGCCATTCGTTACTGCCCACTCCGTTCACAGCAGCGGCTATTCATCGCCGTTCACTGTTTCACGATACTGATCTCTGTTCTCCCTGATCCTGATCCCATATCTGCATAATCTCTATCTCGCGAAAAAAATAATTCAGGATCTCTTCACAGGAGTATCCTTCCTTTGCCATCTCATTTGCTCCATTCTGGCTCATACCTACGCCATGTCCATATCCCTCTCCAGTGATCCGCACATGTTTTCCCGGTTCTGCCTCCAGCGTAATATATGCACTTGGGAGAAGGGCGCCCCCTGATGTTTCCGTCCCGTCTCTTTCTGTGATCACACATCCGGACGGAGAAAGAAACTGCCGGATCTCATATTCTTCCTCAAGCATAAAAGAATCATCTTCTGTAACAACCTGAAGTCCTGTCACTGCACCACTTTCACTTTTCTCTGTAACGGCTGCCGAAAGCAGGCCCCCTGATGTACCGGTCAGTTCCCGGGCCCTTTCTTCCAGGTTTCCCCATGGGATCACTGTCTCCCAGCGGCTCCAGGGCTGTTTAGAATCAAATTCACAGACCACACTTTTCAGATATGGAGCCGGCTGCTGAGCTCCCCATATTTCATCTGTACTGGTAACTCCTGCAGAAGTAGAAAAATAATATGCCTGCACCGGTTCCCCATTCTGGCAGAGAATCTTTCCCTGTGTTTCTTTTACTGCCTCTGAAGAGGCCTTTTGGGGAGAAATATTCTGATATACCTGAAAATTTACACTGTCATCCACATCCGCTTCCAGTTCTTTCAAACGTCCTTCCTGAATCTGCTTCCAGGCATACGTCCTGGCACAGACAGCCTGAGCTTTCAAAGCCTCTTTTTCATAGGAGGACGGCATTTCACTGGGAACTACCGCTTCCAGATAAGTCTCCAAAGGCACCTCATTGATGATTGTCAGTCCTTCAGATCTGCTTACGATCTCCAGATTTCCCTGATATACCGGATTTCCGCATTGGCGCTGAATGGAGGTAACCTGAATCCCACCCTTATGAGCAGGAATCTTTATCCTTTCTCCGGAAACTTTCAAAGTTTCCGGAGTGTAGATCTGTTCCTTTCCGTTACGGATCACTGTAACAGAAGGATGAAAATAGGACTGATGATCTGTGGTCATTAAAAGTACTCTTATCTTTTTATCCAGATGATCGGATTCTTCTGATATTTTCCTTTTTTCCTCTGCTGCCGCTGCAGACTTTCCCTGGGATTCCTCTTTCCCTTCGGACTTTTTATCCCGGCTGCTTTCTTCCATCAGTCTGAGATATTCTTCTTTTTCTTTCAAACGGGTCAGCGCTGCCTGATCCAATGCCACAGTCCCAAACAGAACTCCTGCAAGGATCAGCTGATATCCACAAAAAAATCTGATCTTCCTCATATATCCATTATATGAAGAAGACCAGATTTCATGATCAGTCTTTTACAGAAAAACGGTAAACAGTTTCAGAGTAATAACGTTCTCCCTTTTCCAGTATTGGTGAATGAAAAAGTTCCACATTTACCGCATTCGGCTCTACCTGAGTTTCCAGACAGAATCCATCACGTTTTTGATAAATATGTCCGTTCTTTCCCTTTTCATCCTCTATAAAATTACCTGCATAAAACTGCACACAGGGACAATCTGTAAGAGCTTCCATAAAAATTCCTGTTTTTTCAGAACGGGCACAGGCAATCTCGCGGATTTCAGCCTGAGTGTAACCATCGGTCACGTAATTATGGTCATAGCCTCCCGTGATCTTCAGCTGTTCAAAATCTGCATCAATATCCTGTCCGATTTGTTTTTCTCTGCGGAAATCCATAGGAGTTCCTTCTATAGGAACATTCTCTCCAAGGGGAATAGAACCTTCTCCCACAGGAGTATATTCCTGTGCATGAATCGTAAGATACTGATCCAGCATACTTCCGCTGCCTTCTCCTGAAAGGTTGAAATAAGAATGATTCGTCATATTGGCAATGGTTGTCTTGTCACTGATTCCGCTGTATACAATACGAATGGCATTTTCTTCGGTAAATTCATAAGTAACACTGACATTAAATTCCCCCGGAAAACCATTTTCGCCATCAGGGCTGATCCTTCCCAATGTTACACTGTTGTCATCCTGATCTATATGTTTCACTTCCCAGACTTTTTTTTCAAACCCGTCTGGTCCGCTGTGGAGATTATTTTCGCCTTCATTTTTCTCAAGGATCACTTCTTTTCCATCCAGTGTAAAGCGGGCTCCTGCGATCCTGTTTCCGCTTCGTCCGATACATGCGCCAAAAAAACAGCCGTTTTTTTGATAACCTGTCAGATCGTCATAGCCCAGCACAACATCCGTCAGCTTTCCCTCTCTGTCCGGCACGCATAATTTCAGCAGGATTGCTCCATACTGGAGCACTTCCGCATAAGCGCCAGATTTATTTTCCAGATGAAATACTTTTACTTCCTCACCAGTCGGCAGTTTATCAAAAATTTTTTCTGTTACCATGATTTTTCCCTCCTGCAGTACACTTCTATGTACAAAAAAGAGCCTTCGAAAAGGCTCATTCTTTTCTGAAAGTCCCGGAATGCCGTTCCCTTCCTTTTGACGCCTAGCCGAAGCCAGGTGGGTGTCCTCAACAGATGATCTGCCTACCACAACGAGAGGTCTGACATCACGATCTGCGATGTTGGAGTCCCTTCATGTCAATGTAGGTTCAAAATAAAAAGGGGCCTCGCACATTCCAGGATACTTTCTCTTTTCTGTTATTACTATTGTACTCTATTATATGTTATTTTTCAATACAATATTTGTGCTGAAATAAAATAATTTGGTCACTATTTACAGCAGCTGCAGACCATTCAGCAGATTCCCAGGATTTTCTTTACAGTTTCCGGCATATCCGGTGCATCTACTACTGTATCATGAAGGATCGGTGCTGTACGGATTTCTTCTACTGCCTTCGGAACTTTCACACCACTTAAAGCAGAAAGCGCATCGCAAAGAGCAAAATCGTCCAATCCCTGATAACGATCAGAGATTGCATCCATAACACTTCTGGTAAACTTATATGGACTTGCTGTTGACGCGATCACTGTCGGTGTCTGATCTTCTGTATCGCGAAGATATTTCTGATAAACTCCTGCAGCCACTGCAGTATGAGGATCGATCACATAGCCGCTTCCATACCAGGTAGCACTGATAGCTTCCCTTGTTTCTCCCTCGCTGCAGAAATTTCCGTAAAAGTCTTCAAGTCCTTTTTTCATCTCTTCTGAGATGGTATACTCGCCGCCCTCACTTAAAGCTTTCATAAGCTCTGCACACTGCTGTGCATTTTCACCTGTCAGACGATAGATCAGACGTTCCAGATTACTGGAGATCAGGATATCCATAGATGGAGAAGTAGTCAGTATAAACTCTCTTTTCCGATCATAGGTTCCGGTACGGAAAAAGTCAAAAAGAACTTTATTTTCGTTAGAAGCACAGATCAGTTTCCCAATAGGAAGTCCCATCTCCTTGGCATAATAAGCAGCAAGGATATTTCCAAAGTTTCCTGTAGGAACGACCACATTGATCTTATCCCCTGACTGTATCTCTCCGGACTTCACCAGTTTTCCATAAGCATATACATAGTATACGATCTGCGGAACCAGACGTCCTATATTGATGGAATTTGCAGAAGAGAACTGATAACCTGCACTGTCAAGCTCCTGCGCCAGCTGCTGATCATTGAACATCTTTTTTACTGCAGTCTGGGCATCATCAAAATTACCTGTGATGCCTACCACATAAGTATTGTTTCCTTTCTGGGTCACCATCTGTTTTTCCTGAATAGGACTGACACCATGTTTCGGATAAAAAACAATGATCTTTGTTCCCGGAACATCCGCAAAACCTGCCATAGCGGCCTTTCCGGTATCGCCAGAAGTTGCGGTAAGGATCACGATCTCATTTTTCACCTGATTCTTTTTTGCTGCTGTCGTCATAAGATGCGGAAGAATAGAAAGAGCCATATCTTTAAAAGCTATGGTCGCTCCATGGAACAGCTCCAGAAAATATGCCTGGCCTGCTTTATGCAGCGGAGCGATCTCATCTGTATCAAATTTAGAATCATAGGCTCTGGCAATACAGTGCTTCAGCTCCTCTTCTGTAAAATCTGTAAGGAAACGGCTCATGACCTCATAGGCAGTTTCCTGGTATGTCATCTTTGAAAGATGCTCCATCGGTATATCAAGCTTCGGAACAGTGGTGGGGACAAATAAACCTCCGTCCTCTGAAAGTCCCTTAAGAATAGCCATGGAGGCTGTTACCGTTTCTTCTTTACCTCTGGTACTTCTGTATAATACCTGCATCATCGTTCCTGCCTTTCTTCTGTATCAGTTATTTTTGCAACATTGTAACATGAACTTTAGCAAAATACCATAGTAAAATCGCCGAAAGATCATAAAGCAGAAAAGAAAATAAAAAAGGAGCTGCACATTGCCTGTGCAGCTATCCATATTTTATGTCCTATTCAGCCTTAACCATCTGGACAAGTTCAGCCTCTGAATCTTTATCTGACTTTTTTTCTGATTTCTTATCTTCTGAAACCTCTTCCGGATAAGTATAAAATTCGTGAACCCCATGTTTGAAAAGCTTTGTCAGATCTTTTTCAAACCAGGCAATATTGTGCTTCTCCGCAGCTGACTTCTGGATAAAAAACAATGCTCCTTCTGAATAATCTGCTCCTTCAAGTGCCTGCTTCACAGCCTCTCTCGTCTCATCTGTAACTGTCACTTCACCGATTCTTCCATCTGCCACCGGAGAAAACTGCGGTACCCCGTTATCATATTCCCAGATAACGTCTGTTATATTATCAGGAAATTCCGGATGTCTGACACGGTTCATGATTACATTGGCGATCAGTACACGGCCTTTAATATCCTCGGTCCCTGCCTCTGCTTCTACAATCTGGAGAAGATTCTCATAGTCTTCATCCGACATCATTTTTGCAGAAGATGACATGGAAACCATTTTAGAATCCAGATCATTGACAGCAGCTGCCATAGGTACGCTAAGATCTATCTCCTCTGCAGGCTTGCCTACTTTCTGAACACGCTGTCCCACAACTACATGCTCACAGGAGGTACCGATCCTGTAGATTTCCGATCCTTCGGCAGGAGTTGCACTGATCCCGGAAGCGATCCCCGCGATTCCGGTAGGGAGGTCATACTCATTCTCGTCTTCCAGAGCATATCCTGACTCTTCTTCAGAAGCTGCATAAACCTCGCTCTCTTTTTCACTTCCGATAAAACGGCCGCCTGCTGAAACAGCCAGGGCTGCCAGCGCGCATACACTGACAGAGATCACTGCGCGTACAGAAGCGTTTCCTGTCTTTTTTCTTTCTTCCTGTGGTTGATGATTTTGTGATAATTTCCTGTTTCTCATAGTCCTACATTCCTTGCATTTTCTTTATGTCATATTTTATTTCTTTTGTAACATTTTCGTAATGCATAAGAAAATTATATTTAATAAGCAGATGGATGTCAACCCATTTTTTTCATCTTTGTGCTATTTTACCAGTTTTATGATAGAAAACAAGCTTATTTCATGAGTATTTTCTGCTCTTTGCACAATTTTTTTAACAAAAAATTACATCTCCATAAATTCATTATAAGCAGATCACCATTCACTGGTCAAGAAATTTTCATCCAATTATTCTAACAATTTTCTTCTTTTTTTGTAGATTCCGCTCTTTTTTATATGTATATTTTGTCCATATATTTTTTATATATTTGATATTTTTTATAGATATTATCCAACAATTATGGTATGATAAAAACAAATAAAAAGTGTCAGGAGGGAGGACTACTTATGAGTAAACGTATTATCACCATCAATCGAATGTACGGCAGCGGCGGCCGTGTCATCGGCAAGGCTCTGGCTGAAAAGCTCGGGTTTGCTTTTTATGACAAAGAACTGATCGAACTGGCAGGAAAAGAAAAACAGATTCCTTTCACCGAACTGGCAAAGGTAGATGAAAAAAAGCCTCACCAGTGGCGTTTTTCCGGTGACCATGATGTCCAGATCACTCCTGATTTTTATACATTGCCCATGAATGATGTGCTGTATGATGCTCAGAAGGAGATCATTCTTTCTCTTGCAGAAAAGGGGAACTGTGTCATTGTAGGCCGATGTGCCAACTATATCCTGAAAGAACGCTGTCTCAGCGTATATATCCACGCTCCCTTTGATCTCCGCGTCCGCAATGTGCAGGCACGTACCGGCCGTGAAGAAAAAAGCGCCCGCAAAATGGTAAAACGAATGGATAAAGAACGTCGTGCTTATTATGAATTTTTTACGGATGCAAAATGGACAGACTTAAGCCAGTATGATCTCTGCATTGACAGCAGCAGATTTACAGAAGACCAGATTCTTGAAATCCTTACAGAAGCTGCCCGGGACTGCTGACCTCTTCTGAACGCTATGTTCAAAGGAAACTTTTTTAAAGTCTGATTAAAAAGGGATCATGAAAAGCTGTTTTTTCACTGAAAGCAAACTTTTCATGATCCTGTTTTTTTATTTTTGATGATTTTCAATATAATCCTTCAAAAACTGATATACCTGGTCTTCCACCGGAGGACACCCCTCCAGATGATGGCAGAAATTTCTGGTGCAGTGACCAATTCCAAGCTCTCCTGTTTTTCCTCGAAAGCCCTGTCCGATATGGATTTTTTCATGAAGCCTGTCCAGAAGTCCTTCCTGCTTCAGCATATCCAAAGCCGGAATCAGGTATCCATAACAGGCGCTGCAGGATTCTACTTCTTCTACTGCATCTGCAACTTCTATCACTTTTCTGGACCTGGGAAGCTGTTTCTCCATATCTGTTCCACAGACGCGGATATCTGCCCTGGCAATGTCAGAACAGCCTATTCCAAGTTTGCCTGCCATCTCCACATAAGGAACATCCGATACTTCGTAATGCATCATATGACATACATAAGCGTCTATCAATACCGGATCTCTGCCCACAAGCACCCGGTTCATTACTACCGGGTTTCCTCCATCCTCAAAATCCAGATCCCCGCAAATATTATCCACCACGATAAAATCCTGATGAATCCCCGCGTTCAGATGAGCGATCGGTTTATGAAGCCCCAGGGAATGAAAACGTCTTTTTTCAGAATTAGGGATCAATCCTTTCATATTCTTAAGAGCACAGGTGATCTTTGTCTGGCAGTGACCTTTCAGCACCGGAACATTAATAAGAAAGTCGATATCTTTCACACCGCTGCAGATATGCAGTTCCATTCCACTGCAGTTTTCTGTATAGCCTTTATCCTTCTGTGTATCATGAAATTTTATTTGATATGTGTCACAAATCTCATCATAGCCACAGGCATAAAAAACATCCATGGTACGCTCTCCTACCCAGGATCCTTCGATCATGGTAAGATCATGAAAGCCTTTTTCTTTCAGATATTCTGCAATCCCGGCCAGAATTTCTCTGTGGGTAGTGGCGCCGTTGGAAGGATCAGAAGCAGAGACCATATTGGGTTTGATCCCAATTCGGAGTTTTTTATCCCCGATCAGCTCTGCCAGTTTACTTTCCTCCAGAAGTTCCTTTGTCATTTCTTTATAATCTGTTCCATATTTGATAAAGATCTGATTTTTTTCCATTCAAATAATTCTCCCTTTTATTCATCCTTATCATTTCCGGAATCGTAATAGCCTTCTGGAATATAAATATGGACAGCCTCTATACGATTCTTTTCTGTAGCATCTACCACCAGCTTCACACCATCTTCTGTAGTATAAGATTCTCCCTCTTTTGGGAAATAATCCAGTTTTTCAATGATATATCCGCCAATGGAATCATAGTCTTCGGAATCCAGCTTCAGGCCAAGTGTCTCATTCAGATCATCCAGTTTCGCTGATCCCTGTGCAGTATATTCCCTGTCAGGAATGATTTCCTGCATATCCTCCACTTCATCTGCATCATATTCATCACGGATCTCTCCTACGATTTCCTCCAGAAGGTCTTCCATGGTGATCATGCCTGCCGTAGCACCATATTCATCCAGAACAATCACAAAATTAACGGAATACTGCTTCATCTCCATCAAAAGAGCCGCTGTACTTTTATGTTCATATGTGAAATACGGTTTCCGCAGAATATCCCGGATAGAAAATTTCTCCTTAGGATCCCAGAGAAGAAGATCTTTCATATTAATAGTTCCAATGATGTTGTCTGTACTGTCCTCATAGACCGGATAACGCGTATAACCATCCTCCTTAAAACTGTCCAGCAGTTCCTCATAGGTGGCATTTACATCAATAAAGGACATATCGATCCTTGGCACCATCACATCCTTTGCCCTTGAATCGCCAAAATCAAACACATTGTAGATCATTTTCTTCTCTTCTGACTCAATCACACCGTCCTCGTGACTGACATCCACGATGGTTCTCAGCTCCTGCTCGGTCATGGTACTCTGTTTCCCTTTTGGATCAACACCAAGAATGTACAAAATACCATTAGACAGTCTGTTCACAATAAAGATCACAGGGGTAAGCACTTTCATAAGAAAATAAATGATCGGTGCATAAGACATGGACAGCTTTTCTGCATATAAAGTAGCCATGGTCTTAGGTGTGATCTCCCCAAAAAGAAGGACCAGAAGAGTCAGAACCCCGGTTGCAATACCTACAAAAGCATTTCCCAGTACCCGTGTTGTCCAGGTAGTTGCAAGAGAAGAAGCCGAAAGATTCACAATATTATTCCCAATGAGAATCGTGCTGAGAAGTTTTCCCGGATTATCAATGATCTTCTGCAAAATCTTTGCCCGTTTATTTCCCTCATTTACCAGAGACATGATATAAATTTTATTGACAGTTGTCATTGCTGTTTCCGCAGACGAAAAGAAAGCAGAAAGCAGCAGCAGGATCAAAAGTACGATCAGTTGTATGACGTCGCCCGAATCCAAATATGTTCACTCCTTTTTATAAAAATATATAACATGAAATATACACGATTTTTGTTTATAAAGCAAGCAAAAAGTGGAAGCAGGTCACCGCCTGCTTCCACTTTCGCCGCTGTTCACAGTAATACCGTATGAACAGTTACCTGTTTTCTTTCAGCTCTTTAAAAAATTTCTTCGTTTCATATACCACCACCGGACTTAAGCCCAGAATTCCGATCAGGTTTGGAAATGCCATCAGTGCGTTTGTAATATCTGCCAGGATCCAGATAGGCTCCAGCGAAAGAAAAGGAGCTGCTGCAATACATCCGATATAAAGCAGCTTATACTGTCTGTTCCACTGTACGCCTCCGGTAAGATACACCAGGCAGCGCTCTCCATAATAATTCCATCCGATAATAGTGGTAAAGGAAAAGAAGATCAGGCCAATGGTCACCATATACATGCCGATATTTCCCGGAAGTCCCTGATTAAAAGCCGCATTGGAAAGCTTCCCTCCGTCCAGAAGCACACCGCCCACCGGCGTTTCCAGAAGCCCGGAAGAGATCACCACGATACCTGTCATCGTGCAGATGATAATGGTGGTAAAAAACACACTTGTCATGGAGATCAGTCCCTGACGTACACAGGATTTTGTCTTTGCTGCTGCCACAACAATGGGAGAACTTCCCAGACCTGCCTCATTTGTATATACACCTCTGGCAATGCCAGTCCGCATAGCTGTGATCACCGCGGCTGCCGAAGCAGTTCCCACTGCTCCGCCAAAAGCTGCATCCGGAGTAAAAGCACTGATAAAAATAGCACGGAAAGCTCCCGGGATCGCTTCATGATTAAACATCAGTACTGCCAGAGATCCGATCACATAGGCAATTGCCATAAACGGAACTACTGCCTCTGCCACTTTGGAAATGGACTGGATCCCGCCAAGGATCACGGCAGTAACTGCCACAGTAACAACCACTCCAGCCAGCCATGCCGGAACACCAAAAGCAGATTCCACAGATTCTGTGATGGCATTTACCTGCGGAAAGGTTCCACATCCCAGAAGAGCTGTCACCACTCCGAAAAACGCAAATATTTTTGCAAGCCAGACCCAGTTCCGCCCCATTCCTCTTTCAATATAATACATCGGCCCTCCGGCGATCTGCCCGTTTTCATCTGTAGTACGGAACCGGACTGCCAGAAGTCCTTCTGCATATTTGGTAGCCATGCCCAGAAGCGCCGAGATCCACATCCAGAACAAAGCTCCGGGACCTCCTGCCCGAAGAGCAGTCGCCACACCTACGATGCTTCCTGTTCCAATGGTAGCAGCAAGTGCTGTACAGAGAGAACCAAAAGCAGAAACATCTCCCTTTCCCTCTTCTTTTTCAAAAATATACCGGATCGCCCGTGGAAGCTGGGTAAACTGCAGTCCCTTCAGACGAACCGTCAGATAAAGTCCTGTAAAAAGCAGCAGTGCCATGGTAGGTATCCCCCAGACTGCTGCCTGTATTTCTTTTAAAACCGATAATAATATAATAATCACACCTTTCTTCCGGACAGGCCGGATATGGTGTTCAGTATATCATATTTTTCGCCAAAAAGAAACTCAGAACTCCTTTTTTTCCAGGATTCTTACACTGCAAAAGTAAGAAACAGACATACAGATCCCATAAAAAGCCAGCAATACCAGAATCACTGCTGCATTTGGAATTTCTTCCAGACTTTCCAGGGCACCACTCAAATCTATACCAAGGCTTTCCAGCAGATATTTCCCGGCAAAAATAACAATCCACGCTGCGACCACCAGGCCAATGGCAATGATCCGTGATTTTTCCGGTCCGAATTTCAGTTTGGCCGGAATCATAACTGCCAGCATCAGTCCTGAGGTAAAGAAAAATGCCACCAGTATTGCTATCTGGGAATCAGATCCGCCCTGAAAAGGATTGACCCGAAATACCAGGACTCCCAGAATCACAGCCACAACAGCACCTGTCAGTCCCAACAGGATGCTCAGGAAGTATTTTTCTTTTACATAAACTCTTCTGTCAGCAGAAAGCGTCATCAGCCATGGCATTCCATTATCAAACTCATCATAAGAAAATGTGGTAAGCGCTGCAAGAGGAAACATCAGCACCAGAAAACTCAGAGAAAATCCTTCCATATCATTATTGACCAGTCCCAGTACTATACAGAACAAGAGTACGCCTGCATAGGCCTTTCCTGTATTTGTAAGAAGCGCCAGGTCTTTTTTTAACAATCCCTTCATAATGTCTCTCCTTTCGCCATCATGGTCAGCACCTCATCTATTGAGCCTTTTTCTACTGCCAGAGAAGGATAATTTTCCTGGTAAAACTGCCTCCGGTCTGTCAGACAGCTGCAGCCAAAGGCTTCTTTTTTCACCTTCAGGATATATGTTTTATCAAGCTCTTGAAAAGCATGGTCATCCACCTTGAGTACTCCGTAATTTTCCAGGATCACATCGGTTTCTTCTCTGAGGATGATCTTTCCCTGGTGGATCATATAGATCTCGTCACAGAACTGTTCCAGGTCTGAAGAAATATGAGAACTGATCAGGATCCCCCGTCCGGGAACTTCCATATATTCCCTCAGAAGATCCAGAACAGACTCTCTTGCCATTACGTCAAGTCCTGCTGTTGGTTCATCAAGGATCAAAAATCTGGCGCCATAGCTCATGGCAGTCAGCACCTTCAGTTTTGCCTTCATACCAGTAGAAAAATCCTTTATTTTTTTATCCATGGGAATCTGAAACCGACTGCACCTGTTCTGAAACTCCTGTTTCTGAAAACCGGGGTAAAGATCCCCCAGAAAAGCTGCAATCTGCTTCACAGTCAGGTAACCGGAAAAGAAACTGTCCGAAAGGACGGTTCCTATCTGTCTTTTTTCCTTTTCTCCCAGTTCCCCGCTGTTTTTTCCCAGAACCTTTATCCTTCCGGAATCCGGCCGTATCAGCCCGAGAATCGCCTTAAAAGTAGTGCTCTTTCCCGCCCCGTTGGCGCCGATCAGCCCTGTTACACAATTTTCCGGGATTTCTATGGAACAATCCAGTTTAAAGTCTCCATATTGTTTTTTTACATGATCCAGTTCTGCAAGCATAATTTATTCCTCCATTATCAACTGAAATAATTCACAGATTTCTTCATCGGTCAGACCGCCTGCACGGGCTTTGCGGACAGCCTGATCCAGATCATTTTCCAGCTCTTTTCTTCTTTCTTCCATGAGAAGTCCCTGGTTTGCCTGAGCAATAAAACTTCCTTTGCCGTGAACCGTATTGACCAGCCCCTCCTCTTCCAGATGATCATAAGCTTTTTTTACAGTAAGAGCACTGATCTTCAGTTCTCTGGAAAGGGTACGTACCGAAGGCAGTGCCGTTCCGGAAGTCAATTTCCCACTTATAACATCCGCTTTAATCTGAGATACAATCTGTTCATAGATAGGTGTCATGGAAGTATGGTTGATGATGATATGCATATCTCTTCCTCCTCTTCGTAAACAGTATATAACAGTATATCACTGTTGTCAAGTGTTATATACTGTTTATCAAAAAAAGCCAGAAAGAGTCTACCCTTTCCGGCTGTTCCGTTATCTATTCATTTTCCGTGATCAATTGAGGCTCTACAGTAATGTTATGAGCCGTTTCTTTTCCATGGAGAAGAGCAAGAGCGACATCATATGCCATAGATCCAAAATCCGGGCTCTGGATCGTTGCATCCAGGATCCCTTTATCTACCAGGTTCAATCCTGCACTTTCTCCCTCAAATCCATCCACTCCGATGAGATGGACCCCATCTGCCGCCCTGTACTGCTGACATGCCAGAAAAGCGCCATAAGCCATTTCATCATTAAAGGCAAACACTATATCCGCCTGATCGTGAGACACCAGGTAATCCTTCATACGAAGTTCTGCCTGATCCCGCAGCCAGTCTCCATAATCATAGACGATCTGTTCCTGAGGAATCCTGCCCTTGATGGCCTCCAGAAATCCTCTGCATCTTTTTTCGGAAATAGGAGAACCTTCTACTCCTTCTATCACCACGATCCTGTCCCCTTCTTCATACAGGTTTTCAAGAATATATTCTCCCGCAAGTCTTCCAATCTTTTCATCATCTGCCTGGATCAGACTTGTATAACAGTCTTTCTCTGATCCTACTCCTGCCATTACAACAGGAATCTTCTCCCTGATCTGTTCCAGAGTTTCATCCAGAGCACCGCTTCCATCAGGAGAAATGATCAGAAGATCGATCCCACTGTCCATCAAAGACTGAATATCCTGGATCTGTTTTTCCGGGCTGCCTGCTGCATCTCGAAAAATTATATTGACCGCAGTCTCTTCTTTTTGTCTTTCCGATAACACCTGGACCAGATTGTTCAGCCAGGGTTCCATAACGTTTGTAAGGCTTACCCCGATCAGATATTGATAACTGTCTGTACAGATATCACTTTTTCTTCCGCAGCCTGCTATGGTCAGAATACAGATCAGGACAGCTATCACCGTGCTGCGTCCTGTTTTTCTCATTCCTTTTCTCCTCTGTATACCATATTTTTACGAAATTCTGAAGGAGAGACTCCCTGACAGTTTTTAAAAGCGGCTGAAAAATAATGTTGATTGCTGTACCCCACCTGACCTGCAATCTCATTGATAGACCGTTCCCTGTCCTCCATAAGAGCGATCGCCTGGCTGATGCGCAGTCTCGTAAGGAATTCCTTAAAAGAAATCCCTGTTTCCTGTTTCATCATCCTGCTGAGATAAGAAGCACTGCATCCTATGGCATGCGCTACCTGGCTCAGATCAAGTTCCCGCTCTCCATAATGATCATAAATATATTTTCTTGCTTCCAGCACGATCGGCTTACACTCCATAAATTTTCTCGCCCGGCTCCTCATCCGTACACAGGCATCCGGAAGTTCCGGTCCACTGCAGTTTTCAATAAAAACGCAGCATTTTCCCCCTGTCTGCATCTCTATCTGTTCCTGTATCTGTTCCAGAAACTCTTCTATCCCGGAGGGACTGTCCCTGAGTATACCGATTACATCCTGATACCGACTCATAAAAACAGCAACCGGATGAAACTCTCTTAAATGTTCACTCATGATCTTTTCTAAAGTCATTTTATACAGTTCATCCGATACGGTGCCTCCAGCCAGTTTGCGCTCATACCCCGGCTGGACCACAGTCATCACAAGAGTGATCCTCTCCGGCATACCCAGCTGAAGCAACTCTGCCTGTTCTTTCCATTCTTCCGGGGAAAGTTTCCCTTCGATCCAGTCGTTCAGAAAAACATCCTGAAAATATGCCTGGTTCTGAGCCAGCTGCTGCTGTACAAGGTCCATAAACTTTTTTGATTTTTTGTTTTTTTCCAACTCTTTTATCACAGCCAAAACAGCATTTTTCAGTTCTTCCTCCACAATCGGTTTAAGAAGATACTCCGAAACGCCAAGGCGGATCGCCTGCTTTGCATAACCAAATTCATTAAATCCAGATATGATAATCACCTGGCATTCCTGCTCTGTTTTTCGTATTTCTTCCAAAAGCTGGATTCCGCTTAATTTTGGCATACAGATATCAAGAAGTATGATATCCGGATGAAACTCTTTTATTTTATCCAAAGCGTCTGTTCCATTTCTTGCCTCTGCACAAACAGACACAGGCAGTCCAAATCCTTCCATAGTCTCTCTCAGACCCTGACGGATCTTCGGTTCGTCATCTGCGATCAAAACTTTCCACATAATCTTCCCCCACTACATCTGTTTCATACGAAGAACAGCTATTGTTCCTCCTCCTGGTCGCTGTTCATAATGAAGCCCACAGGCATCTCCAAAAGCGATCCGTATCCGGTCATTTACATTCAAAGTCCCATATGCCGTCACTTCATTTGTACGCTCTTTCTGTTCCAGCCAGAAATTCAGTTTTTCACATTCCTCCTGGCTCATACCTGCTCCATCGTCCTCCACCTGAAGGATCAGATATCCTTCTTCCTCTGGATAAGCCCGAATCCAGATATTTCCCTTTTCTCTGTCAGATTCTTTGATACCGTGATAAAGCGCATTTTCTACAAGAGGCTGAAGGCACAGCTTCATTACACTGCACTTAAGAAGGCTTTCATCCACCTGGGTTTCATATTCAAACAGTTCCTCGTACCGAAACTTCTGAATATCCAGATAACTTTTCACCATAGCGATCTCCTGTGAAAGAGAAATGTACTCTTTTCCCTGACTCAGGCTGATTCGGAAAAAGTTAGACAAAGCCAGAACCATATCCACGATATCCTGAGCATGATATTTCTTTGCCATCCACTGGATTGTATCCAGGGTATTATAAAGAAAGTGCGGCTTGATCTGTTCATGAAGTATCTTAAGCTCTGCCTCTCTTTTCTTTTTCTGCTCCCTGTAGACCAGTTCCAGAAGTTCACTGATCTTATCTACCATGGAGTTAAACGCATCTCCCAGCTGACGGATCTCCCCCTTATAATGGTTATCGAAATGGACGTCAAGATCTCCTGTTTGCGCCCGCTTCATAAGCCTGGACAGATTTGATATCGGTCGTGTAAAAGACGCTGAAAACAGTACGGAAGCCACTACAGCCAGCACTGCAACAAGAACGGCACTCCATATAGAAACATGCTTTACATAGGCCACTCCCTCTATCGTCTTGCCCCAGTCAAATACACCTACTGCCGTCAGATCTGTAAGTTCAGAACGGCTGTATATCACATTATAATCTTCACCCTCGATCCGGCAGCGTACCTGCCCGCTGTCCTTTTCCGAAAACCATGCCGGGTTCATCCGATATACGATTTTGTTCTGAGGTGCGTATACTACCTTTCCATGGCTGTCCTGGATATATCCAAACCCAGTCTGTCCCATAGTGATATCTTCCACCAGATTCTGGATGCTTTTCAGATCCATATCCACCAGGATCACTCCTATTGCCTGTCCGGTATCTTTATCAGAGATCATTTTTGCAGTACTGACATACTGATCTGTACTGTGATTTTTCCAGCTTTTCAGATTCCGCCCGAAAGCTGCAGTATTTAAAACAAGATATCCATCTGCAGCCAAAGCTTCCTGATACCAGTCTTCCCTTGTAAGAGGGGTCTTCTGAAGACGGTAGGAATCGTTGGAAAGATACTGTCCTTTTTCACTGACAAGTACCATATTGAGGTAATCTTCATATGTATCACTGTACTGGAGCAGCAGTTCTCTGACCTGCCCCTCCAGGATCACCCTCCTTGCCTGCTGTCTCTCAGCGTCCAGTTTCAGATATTCCTGGACACAAGGCGCATTTCCCAGTACTTCTGCATTATCAGAAACAGACTGAAATATAAGATCCAGGGAACGCAGTACCTGATTCTGTATCTCCATGGTATTTGCATAGGAATGTTCTTCCATAGAATCCTGATAAATGATATTTCCAGCCGTGGTGATCACAATAGTAACCAGCAGAAGAAGCCCGCAGTTAAGTACGACCATTTTAAACAGCATATTATCCGGATGTAATATTTTTTTGATCATCTGCAGCATACCGTACCTCCAATGCTACTTATCATAGTGTATCTGTCAGTTTCTGTCAACCGCTCTGTTTTTCAGATATTCCTTTCTCTTTTCTGACAAAAAGGGAGGCTGAAAACCATCCCTGATTTTACAGCCCCCTCTGCTATTTTTCACTTTATTATCTGGATCCTGTCTGAGAATATTATTCTGCTGTTCCGCCGTATTTTTCAAGAAGCTCTTCTGCATTTTCCGGAGTAACGATCTCAGAAGTAAGGGTCAGAGTTTTTTCAAGTTCTTTTCCCTCTACAAGAAGCTGATATGCGCTTTCAATAGCCTCTGCACCGCCAGTTGGATAAACCTGGGTCATGCTCAGTCTTCCGTCCATTACGCTGCGGATACCGCCGTCTGGTGTAGGAAGTCCGTCAAATCCTACAAAGAGGATATCTCCTTCTCTGCCTGCATTCTTTGCTGCAATGTATGCACCCTCTGCCATGGGGTCGTTCAATGCCAGGAAAAGATCGATCTCGTCATTTGTCTGAAGCATTTCTTCTGCTACAGTAATCGCTTTTTCACGAAGCCAGTCAGCATTGTTCTCTGCAACGATCTCAATCTTGTCATTTTTCTTGATACCTTCACGGAAACCATTGTCTCTGTCAATACCGCCGGAAGTTCCCTCAAGACCTTTGATCTCGCAAACCTTTCCTCCGTCCGGAAGAAGGGTATCTGCTACATATTCGCCTGCAATACGTCCCATATCTACATTATCTGCGCCGATAAACTGTGTATATTTATCTCCATCGATTTTTCTGTCCAGAAGGATTACCGGAATCCCTGCATCATAAGCTGCGCTTACTGCATTTGTCAGAGGAGTCGCCTCATTAGGAGATGTAATGATCAGATCTACCCCCATCTGTACAAAGTTCTCAATATCAGCGATCTGTTTGGAGTTGTCCTGTGCAGCATCTGCAAAGATCACTTCAAACTCCGGATATTTTTCTGCTGCCATTTTGATCTGATCATTCATGGCAACACGCCATGGCTCGCCAAGATTACACTGTGACATACCAATGACATATTTGTCTTTTTTCTCTGCCGCAAATGCAGGAACTGCGCTCACTGCAAGTGTGGATACTCCGATTGCTGCTGTCAGCAGGATACTAATGGCTTTCTTATTCATATTGTACCTTCTTTCTCCGACAGTTTTTACTTCTTTTTTATTTTTGATCTTCCATCCTGCTGCCGGACAGTGGAAGAATTTATTTACTTTATTAATTTAATTATTACAGATCATTCTTTTACTTTGTCTGCCTGCATAAATACAGCGATAATGATCAGGAAACCTTTTACCATAAGCTGAAGGTTTGAGTTGACACCTTTCAGTCCCAAAACGTTATCCAGCATACCAAGGATCAAAGCACCGATCAGTGTACCGATCATGGTTCCCTTACCGCCTGCAAGGCTGGTTCCGCCAATAGCACAGGCTGCAACAGCGTTCAGCTCATATCCCTGTCCTTCATTAGGACCACCCTGGCTGATCTGAGCCGCATGGATCATGGCTGCAACAGATGCCAGCATAGAACAGATCACAAATGCATAGATTTTGATCCGGTCAACTTTAATACCGGAAAGGTACGCTGCCTGACGGTTTCCGCCAATAGCGTATACCTGACGTCCGAATCTTGTTTTACTCAGGATAATCTGGAAAATAATAAGCAGTACGATAAAAATAATAGCCGGTACCGGAACCACACCGCCAATACGCATCTGAAGGACCTCAAATGCCGGAGGCGCCATTCCCTTGCCTTCTCCATATGCCAGAGGAATACCAATACCATTTGCCCAGAATCTGGCAAGACCACGGGCAATATTCATAGATGCCAGGGTTACGATAAATGCCTGAAGGTGAAGCTTGGTAATACACAGACCATTAAAAAGTCCAAAAAGTCCGCCGATCACAAGACTTGTCAGCACAGCCGGAATAAAACCAAATCCACTCATGACCATCAGATAGGCACACCCTGTAGAAACAAGACCTACAACTGAACCTACAGAGAGGTCAATATCACCAAGGATCAGGATCAGGGTCATACCAATGGCGATAATGCCGTTTTCCGATACGGCACGAAGTACGTTCATCAGATTTCGGATATCAAGGAAGTTATTTCTTCCGTCTTTTACGCAGATCGTAGACGCCACCACAAAGATAATGACCAATGCGATCACGCTCTGCATCTGTTTCAGCACAGCTTTTACTTTTGCTTTGTTTTCCATTACATTTCCTCCCTCTATTTTGTTGCACTTTCAAGCAGTTTTTCCTGTGTTGCATCCTTCTGCAGGAATTCTCCCGTTAATTCTCCTTCACAGAAAGTAACGATCCTGTCAGAAATTCCAATAACCTCAGGAAGCTCTGAAGATACCACAATAATAGCTATACCCTGTTTTGCCAGATTATTGATCAGCTGATATATTTCAGCTTTGGCGCCTACATCAATACCTCTGGTAGGCTCGTCCAGCAGAAGGATCTTTGGCTCGGTCATCAGCCACTTTGCGAGAACGACTTTCTGCTGATTTCCACCAGACAGAGAACTGGCCAGAGTTTTTGATCCAGGCGCTTTGATCCTCAGTGTTTCCATCTGTTTCTGCCAGATATTTTTTTCTTCAGATGTTTTCATAAAAAACATAGGACTGAACTTTTTCAAAAGAGGAAGCGACATATTTTCGCCTATAGATCTGGAAAGTACCAGACCAGTACCTTTTCTGTCCTCTGTAGCAAAGGAAATACCTGCTTTGATGGCATCGGAAGGAGTTTTTATGGAAACCTCTTTTCCTTCTATATAAATATGCCCTTCAGTTTCTCCGTGATGTACGCCTGCAAGACATTCAAAAAATTCAGATCTTCCTGCCCCGGCAAGTCCTGCAATTCCCAGAACCTCTCCATGACGTACATAAAGGGAAATATTCTTTAAAGATCTGCGGAAACTTCCCTCCGGAGGTGTATAGCTGAGTCCCTTTACCTCCAGCGCAACTTCGCCTTTTTCGGTAGGATCTTTTGGATACTGTTCACTCATATCACGTCCTACCATCATCTTGATGATCTCATCTTTTGTCGTCTCAGCCGCCTTGACAGTTCCAATATACTGTCCATCACGCATAACGGTCAGTCTGTCTGCGATCTTAAAGATTTCTTCCATTCGATGTGTGATATAAATGATACCTTTTCCTTCGCCTCTTAATCTCCTGATGATATTAAATAATTTTTCCGCCTCTTTTTCGCTGATAGCAGATGTAGGCTCATCCATAACAATGATCTCTGAGTTCAGCGAAATAGCCTTTGCGATCTCCACCAGCTGCTGCTCACCAATACGCAAGTCCTTCAGCTTCTTTGCAGGATCTACCTTAACATCCAGCATTTCAAGATATTTCCTTGATTCTTCGATCATTCCCTTAAAATCTACCGCCGGTCCTGCTTTTGATTTCCACCTGCCAAGAAAAATATTCTCTGCCACACTAAGCTCAGGTACGATCTGCAGTTCCTGATGGATCTTTGCAATTCCGAGTTTCTTAGCTGTAATAGGATCCGAAACATGCACCTTTTCACCTTTCAGATAAATCTCACCTTCCGTAGGCTGAAGGGATCCGCTCAAAATATTCATGAGGGTTGATTTACCTGCTCCGTTTTCGCCCATCAGAGCCAGAACTTCACCTGCATAGAGGTCCAGGGAAACACCTTTCAGCGCCTGCACGCTTCCAAAGGTTTTACTAATATCTTTCATATCCAGTAATTTCTTTTCCATAGTTCCTCCTTTTCGTTCTCTTTATTTTCAATATATACATTATATACAAATTCTTTTTCTATGTATTTCCAAAAATCAGTGATTTTTTTATAATTTTTTTACTTATTTTTATTTTATTTATCTATTTTTAACAAAAAGATAACCTGTGTCACTTTTCTGATAAGCAATACAGGTTATCCTCTTCCTTTACATTGTACTTTAATATTTCAGATTCCGGGGATCTTTTTTCAAATATACATATCTGATATAATGAAGCAGCTTCTTTTCTCCGTGGTCATTCAGGATCCGAAGAAGCGCCTCCAGCTCTTTTTTTGTCTGTGGATGGATAAACCAGAGTTCATCCTTGCTTTTAAGAAAATATTCCAGCGGCTGGCTTTGTGTGTATGCATCGCCCAGATAGTTCCGTGATGCGCTGATTCGGTCCATCACCATTTCCGCCACATATTTCCTGGGCATCTGTGCCCCCATGATCACATGTTCTTTATCCAGAGAATAATCAACCCAATGTTCAAAATGATGTTTATTCCGCCCTTTGTGATGAAGCCAGGAAGTAGAAACTCCGACAGCTTCCCTTTCCGCATTATTAGGGCTTCTTGTTCCCTGATAGTATCTGCATCCTACAAGAAATTCTGTAGGAGAATATTTAGACAGGTCATGAAGCAGTCCCTGTTTATAAAGTCCGATCCGAAAACAGTATTTCATAACCAGAAGCTTATGTCTGGTAATAGTTTTAAAATGAAGCCAGGGATGCACCGGCTACGCCTCCTTTTTGCCGATCAGGACCACGATACTGCGGGGACTGATCCCGATATTTTTTTCATATGTCTCTTCACTCTCCTGGAAAAATCCCGTTTCTCCTGGATCTGAGGTATCTGCGATCTTCTTCCAGTGCAGACCATCCGGAAGATTCGGAAGAGCGATCGTACGGTTTTCCCAATGGAAATTATAACCTACATAGATAAAATCATCTTCTGTACCATCTTTTTTTTCTGCATAGGCTCCGCAATACATGATTCCCATAAGACGGCAGGTATTTTCCTGATTCAGATACCAGGCTCTTTCCCCATGGAAAGACATATCCGGAAAACCTTTTGCCAGATAGTCCACGCCTTTTGGTTCCTTTTCCATATGAAGTACCGGATGGGCTTTTCGAAAGGCCACTGCTGCTTTTACAAAATCAAAGTGTTTTGGATTTTTGCGCAGCGCTTTCCAGTCTGTCCATCCTGATGGATTATCCTGGCACCATGCGTTATTATTTCCTTCCTGTGAGTTGCCAAACTCATCACCGGCATAAATCATCGGTGTTCCCTGGCTTAACAGGAGCATAAGAAAAGCATTTCTGATCTGCTGCTCTCTCATCCTCTTTACTGCAAGCTTTCTGGTAGGTCCCTCGATCCCGCAGTTCCAGGAATAATTATAATCGCTGCCATCCTGATTGCCTTCACCATTTGCCTCATTATGACGGTAATTATAGGAAACTGTGTCATAGAGGGTAAAGCCATCCTGACTTGCCATATAATTAATGTTCCCTCCCAGAGAACGCACATGGCGGACATGGTATTCCGCCGAAGGAATCATACCCTCATCACTTTTCAGATACCGGCGCATATCCTGCTGGAAACCGCCCTGATATTCTGCTGCCATCCCGTCTGTTTCCATATAGTCCGGAACCGCCTGGAAAAGCTTCTTTGTTCCATAAAGAATGTGATCCTTTGCAAGCAGCTCCACCGGCACACCTTCTCCAATAAAGTGGAATCCATCCACATGATAATAAGTTTTCCAGAACCACGCTGCCTGAAGAGCCATAAGCGGATTTGTCCCCTTTGGGAAATAAAATTCCATGATGCACTGGATACCTGCTTTGTGCATGGCTTTTATCATATCACGAAATTCTTTTTCCGGTTCTTTTGTTGCACAGTAAGCTCTTTTAGGTGCAAAATACCAACCGCTCTGATATCCCCAGTAATTAACCTTTCCTTCACTGCGTTTTTCTGTAATCAGTCCGTCTCCGCGGACGCCGGAGGCCAGCTCCTGAAATTCATAGGCAGGCATCAGTTCCACTGCATTGATTCCAAGTTCCTGCCAGTACGGAATCATTTCTTTCAATCCTGCAAAGGTTCCTCTCATCTTCTGGGGCAGTTTCTGCTGTTTCGTATAACCTCTTACATGAAGCTTATAAAGAATCATTTCGTGATAGGGAATCTCCGGAGATACGTCTCCCTCCCAGTCATATTCTGTTTCCGGAAGAAAAGTACAGCGTACACTGTTTTCGTCTTTGTTTTCGGAAGATATGCCAAAATGCTCTCTTCCGCAAATCCCATGGGCATAAGGATCCTGCCGGATCTTTCCGTCTACCCGGAAATTATATTCATATTTTTCTGTGTTCAACCCTGAAACAAGAAGGGTACACACTTTCCCCGTCCGATTTTCCTCTGTAAAAGGGATCTCTTTGTACGGGTGTGAGGAGCCTTTACGGTAAAGTACCAGAGAAGCATCTGCCCCACAGGGAATCTCTGCCGCAAAATTCAAACCTTCTGCATTTTTGTTGGCACCAAGCATCACCGGATTCCCATTTCGGATAAATAATCCACTCTGTTTTTCCATGATCTGTTCTCCTTTTTGTAGTTTCGTTCTGAATCATCCATTTTTCTGCCCTTTTATTTTCAGGGTTTCAGATCTAATTCCACAGGACAATGATCCGAGCCAAAGATTTCTGTATGGATCCGGGCATCTTCAAGTCTGTCCTTCAGAGATGGAGATGTAATAAAATAATCAATCCTCCATCCGGCATTTTTTTCTCTTGCTTTAAATCGATAAGACCACCAGGAATAAATCCCCTCCTGATCCGGATAAAAAAAGCGGAAAGTATCTATAAAACCGCTTTCCAGAACTTTTGTAAAGCAGGCTCTTTCTTCATCGGTAAAACCTGCATTTTTGCGGTTGGTCTTAGGATTTTTCAGGTCAATTTCCTGATGCGCCACATTCATATCACCACAGCAGATCACCGGTCTTTTCTCCTGAAGTTTCAGAAGATAGGCAAGAAAATCCCTTTCCCATTCCATCCGGTATTCCAAACGTCTCAGTTCACTCTGCGAATTAGGTGTATAAACCGTTACAAGATAAAACTCCTCGAATTCCAGAGTAATCACACGTCCTTCCTTATCATGCTCCTGGATTCCGATTCCATAGGAGACAGAAAGCGGTTCCTGTTTTGTAAAAACAGCCGTGCCGGAATATCCCTTACGGTTGGCATAATTCCAATATTGATGATAGCCCGGAAGATCCAGTTTTACCTGATTTTCCTGACATTTGGTTTCCTGAAGACAAAAGATATCCGCATCCAGTTTATGAAAATTCTCTTCAAAGCCTTTTGTAATACAGGCTCTGATTCCGTTTACATTCCATGAGATTAGTTTCAATTTTTTCCTCCTGATGAGTTTTTTTATCTTACTGTAGTTACAGTATATCATATTTAACCTATGATTCAAAACATGTTTTATAAAAGAACGATATTTATTTACTATTATAGCTGCTGTTTCATCCATTCACAGCATCATTTACTTTTACAAAAAGAAATCATTTTACAAGAATCTCTTTATCTGATAGAATAAAGAATACAGTCCGACAGAAATATCCGGACAAATACGTTAAAGTGAGGAAAACACAATGAGTGAAGAATTCAAAAATGCAGGCTGCAGTGCCAGTGACTGCTCATCCTGCTGTGAAAGCTGCGGATCCGCACAAAATCAGATCCCAAATACCATTTCTCTTACACTGGATGATAACACAGAAGTAGAATGTGCCATCCTGACCATCTTTCCTGTAGAGGAAAAAGAATATATCGCCCTTCTTCCCCTGGATGAAAACGGTCAGAATCAGGACGGAGAAGTTTATCTTTATGTATTCTCCCGCACAGAAGAGGGAGATCCCATGCTTGCAAACATTGAAAGTGACGAGGAATATGCAAAGGCAGCAGATGCTTTTAATATGATTCTTGAAAACGCACGCAAAGCAGAAGAACACGGAGAATATACAGAAGAAAAAGGAGAGTCTCTGGAATAATTCCAGGCTCTCCTTTTTTCGTTGATTTATTTATTTGTGGTACTTCCAAACCCACCGTTACGGATGCCTGTTGCATCGTCATCTACGGTGATTCCATATTCTACAAAAATCCCCTGCATAAATCCGGTTCCTTTTGCCAGTTCTACCGTTTTTCCTTCTCTTCCATCGTTGGTCAGCTTTGCAAACATATGACCCTCATTGTCAGAATAAAAATAATCGCTGTCAATGATGCCAACTGTATTGTTCAGCTGAAGGCGGTATTTAAAGCCCAAACCGCTTCTGGGATAGCATTTCAGCACCCACTCCTGATCCATTTCCACACGGATGCCTGTCGGAATCTTAATGCTTTCTCCCGGTGCAATAGAAAAGTCTGACGGGGAATAAAAATCATAACCGGCACTTCCCGCCGTTGCTCTTTTGGGAAGAGCGATATTTTTGTAGATTTCTTTTATTTCTTCATCGGAAGCTTCCGGAAAATTATCTTTCCAGTCTTCCAGAAAACGCGCTTCACTTACTTTATGAAATTTTGCAATTCTCTTCATGCTGTTCTCCTGAAGTTATTCTGCATGGAGGACGATTTTTCCCTGACGAAGAGTTTCCGGAACATTGATCACCCGCTGGTTATCTGATCCTTTCCATTTCAAAGAAGGATCTCTTCGTTCTACAAGGAATTCTCCATCCACACATACGTCAAGATAATGAATGACCTCTTCGTTCTGGATCTCTTCCCAGAGAGAACCTGTATAAAGCCAGATCGTCTTGTTTGGATATTTCTGGCGGATTTTTCTTGCAAGATCTGTAATACCGGTTATATTAGCCGGGTGCAGAGGATCTCCTCCGGAAAAAGTGATCCCGCTTACATAATCTTTATCAAGCTCCGCAAAAATTTCATTTATCTCTGCCTCTGTAAAAGGGAGTCCTCCATTGGGGTCCCAGGTAACCGGATTCTGACATGATTTACAGCAATGATTGCATCCTGCTACCCAAAGAACCACCCGGAGTCCGTCTCCATTCAGCATATCATCTTTTGTTATATTATGATATCTCATAGTCTTTTATCTCTTATGCCTCTTCCGGCACATCCTTCATGCTGAAACTGATTCTGCCCATCTTGTCTTTTCCAAGACAGATCACCTTTACCTGATCTCCAAGGCTTAATACATCTTCAACACGTTCGATTCTTTCCTTAGCGATCTTGGAAATGTGAACCATTCCCTCTTTTCCTGGTGCAAATTCAACAAATGCACCGAATTCCTTGATGCTGACTACCTTTCCGGTAAAGATCTGTCCCGCTTCAAAATCAGCAGCGATCACTTCGATCATATGAGCAGCCTCATCCATTCCTCTCTGGTCTACGCCGCAAATGGATACTGCACCTTCATCACTGATATCAATCTGTACGCCGGTACGCTCAATGATGGTATTGATTGTTTTTCCTCTCTGACCTACCACATCACCGATCTTCTGAGGATCGATCTGGATCTGGATGATTTTCGGAGCATATTTATTTACATGGTCACGAGGTTCTGCGATACATTTTTCCATAACCTCTGTGAGGATATACTCTCTTGCTTCTTTTGTTCTGCGGATTGCTTCCTCCACGATAGGTCTGGTAAGACCATGGATCTTAATATCCATCTGGATCGCAGTAATACCGTCATGTGTTCCGGCAACCTTAAAGTCCATATCGCCAAAGAAGTCTTCCAGACCCTGGATGTCTGTAAGAACAATATAATCGTCATCTGTGGCACCAGTAACAAGACCACAGGAAATACCAGCTACCGGTTTGCTGATCGGTACGCCCGCTGCCATAAGAGACATGGTGGATGCACAGATACTGGCCTGAGAAGTAGAACCATTGGACTCAAATGTTTCAGATACTGTACGGATCGCATATGGAAACTCTTCTGCTGACGGAAGCACAGGAACAAGCGCTCTCTCAGCCAGGGCTCCATGACCGATCTCACGACGTCCCGGTCCTCTGGACGGCTTTGTCTCACCAACAGAGTAGGACGGGAAGTTATAATGATGCATATATCTTTTGGAAGTTTCAAATTCATCCAGTCCATCCAGTCTCTGAGCTTCAGAAAGAGGTGCAAGAGTAGTCAATGTACAGATCTGAGTCTGTCCACGGGTAAACATAGCAGATCCATGTACTCTCGGGATGATATCCACTTCTGCTGCAAGAGGACGGATCTGATCGATCTTACGTCCGTCCGGACGTTTGTGGTCTCTCAGGATCATCTTACGGACAGTCTTCTTCTGGTACTGATAAACTGCTTCTCCCAGAACGTTAAGCCATTCCTCATTATCTGCAAATTTATCCTGAAGTCTTGCTGTGATCTCACGGATGTTTTCTTCTCTTGTCTGCTTATCATCTGTAAATACTGCCTCTTCCATTTCTTCTGGCGGAACAATTTCACGGATGGCTGCAAAAAGTTCTTCCGGAACTGCACAGGACGCATAAAGATGTTTTTCTTTTCCACATTCTGCTACAATCTTGTCAATAAAACGGATGATCTCCTGATTTACTTCATGTGCTTTGTAAATAGCTTCGATCATTTTGTCCTCAGGAACTTCATTTGCTCCGGCCTCGATCATGATTACCTTTTCTCTGGTAGAAGCAACCGTAAGCTGAAGATCAGAAATCTCTTTCTGTGCCAGTGAAGGATTGATCACAAATTCTCCATCAATAAGGCCTACCTGAGTTGTTGCACATGGACCATCAAAAGGAATATCAGAAATACAGGTAGCAATAGAAGATCCAAGCATCGCCGGAATCTCCGGATTACACTCCGGATCCACTGACATTACCATATTTACAAGTGTTACATCATTTCTGTAATCCTTTGGAAACAGAGGACGCATAGGACGGTCGATTACACGGGAAGTAAGGATGGCATGCTCACTTGCCTTTCCCTCTCTTTTATTAAATCCACCCGGAATTTTTCCTACTGCATACATTTTTTCTTCATATTCAACACTTAAAGGAAAGAAATCAATTCCTTCTCTCGGTTCTTTAGAAGCTGTTGCTGTTGAAAGTACAGTTGTATCTCCATAATGCATCAGAGCCGCACCATTGGCCTGCTTTGCAACACGGCCTACATCTACTGTAAGTGTTCTTCCGGCTAATTCCATAGAATAACTTTTGTACATAGTTTATCTCCTTTTCATAAAATTCTACAGGCTGGTATTGCCTTCTAAGCGGACAGAAGTCCGAAACAACTGAAAAAACCGCCGACAGCAGGCTCCACACGGGCTTTTCAGAAGTCTCGGAAAATACTTCTGTTTTTTCAAAAAGGCGGTAAATACCTGTATGTAGTAAAACAGGGCGGATGGAAATCCGCCCTTCCGCAAACTAATTATTTTCTTAAACCTAATTTTTCAATCAGTGCACGGTATCTTTCGATGTCTGTTTTCTTCAGGTATGCCAGCAGCCCTCTTCTCTGACCTACCATTTTCAGAAGACCTCTTCTGGAATGATGATCTTTGTGATGGCTCTGTAAATGCTCTGTAAGCTCCTGAATTCTTGCTGTAAGAACTGCAACCTGTACCTCCGGTGAACCTGTGTCACCCTCGCATCTTGCATATTCTTTCATGATTGCCTGTTTTTTTTCTTTTGAAATCATTATGATTTCCTCCTTATTAATTATAATATTATTTAGTCCGGCTTAATATAAAACCGTCTATAACCGCCGCGCATTAAGAAATGGTTGGAGATTCCTGTCTCTGAATACGGGCTGATTTACACCTCAAATAGTATAGCACAAAAGATATTGTGTTGTAAATAACAATTTATTTTTTTGCAGAATCCTGTCCTTCTTCATCTGTAAGTGAAAAAGCAATGTTTGTAGCATGGTCAGCCACACGCTCCAGTCCGGACAGAATGTCTGAGAACATCATGCCTGCTGACGCAGTACATTCATTTCTTGTAAGCCGCTGGATATGAGATTCCTGAAGTTCTCTTTCCATACGGTCGATCCGGTCTTCCAGATCCAGGATCTCCTGCATATGCTCCTGATTGTTATGGGAGAACATATCCAGTGCATAAGTAGTGATCTTCACTACCATATCAAGCATTTCATTCAGTTCTCTCTTAGCCTGAGGACTGAATTCCACCTGATTTTCCATTCGCTGTTTTGCTGCATCTGCCACATTCTCTGCATGGTCTCCGATACGCTCAATGTCATTGACCACATGGAAAAGTCCGCCGATGCTCTTCTTATCGTCTGTAGGAATGGTGGTCTGGTTTACTTTTACAAGATAATCTGTAATCGCATGATTCAAAAGATTGATCTGATCTTCTGTTTCATAAACCTCCTGGATCTCCTTTTCATTCATAGTAAAGAATGCATCCATAGAAGCTTTCAGGTTGCGGATGGCGATATTTCCCATGCGCTCCATTTCTCTGGTAGCCTCGAACACTGCTGTTGTAGGAGAGAATACAGATTTTTCACCAATATATTGAAGCTGGAATTCCTGTGCAGCCGGTTTTTCCTCTTCCCGTACAAACAAACCTGTAAGCTTGACGATCTGTTTGATAAACGGAAACAGAAGCAGTACTTCTGCCACTTTGATCAGCGTGTGGGCATTGGCAACCTCTCTTGCCACATTTCCATGAGACATAACACTGAGCATATGTGTGATCGGCTCCAGGGCAAAACTGAATACCAGATACATAACTGCTGTACCGATGATGTTAAAGAATAAGTGGATCAGCGCTGCACGCTTAGCGATCTTCTTACCGTTGATGGATGCAAGAAGCGCAGATACACAGGATCCAATGTTACATCCAAAAATAATAAAGTAGCAGATACGGATATCCAGAAGTCCCTGCTGTGCAAGAAGAAGGACGATACCTACTGTTGCAGAAGAACTCTGAAGTACAGTAGTCACTACAATACCCACGATAACAGCCAGGAAATGGCTGGTCAGTGAGCTCATGATCTCTACTACCTGCGGTGACTCACGAAGTACAGACATAGAATCTGACATTCCGGAAAGTCCCATAAAAAGAATACCAAATCCCAGAAGCACCTCTCCTGCTCTCTGGACCTTTGTCTTGTTACAGAACATTACCATGATCACACCTGCCATGATGATAGCCGGTGCAAGCGCAGACAGATTTAAAGAAATCAGCTGCGAAGTTACTGTGGTACCGATATTGGCACCCATGATCACGCCTGCCGCCTGATAAAGATTCATCAGTCCGGAATTTACAAAACTGACTACCATAACCGTAGACGCACTTGAAGACTGGATCACCGCCGTAAAAAATGTTCCGACGAGGATTCCTCTCAATGGAGTTTTTGTAAAAAACTCCAGAATACTTCTCATTTTAGCCCCTGCTGCTTTTTCCAGGCCGTCGCTCATAAGCTTCATGCCATACAAAAACATACCAAGGCCGCCCATTAAACCAAGAATAATCCCTGCCATTCTCTGTTCTCCCTTGTATATTCTTCCTTTATCAATAATCTTCCAATTAAAGAAAATGTATATTTACTGACCTTACCACAGCATATCATCTGTTGAAATATGCTTTTCCTTTACAGATATCTTCCTGGATCTGCTTTTTCAAAGCCTCAAAAGAAGAAAACTTATGCTCTTCTCTTAAATATTTCCGAAATTCCACAGTACAGGTTTTTCCATAAAGATTTTTTTCACAGTCAAATAAATACGATTCCACTCCTACAAAGGTTTCCCCTATGGTAGGCTTGTAACCTACATTTGTAATGCCAGGATAGACTTCCTGGCCAAAACTGGACAAAGTGACATAAACACCGTTTGGGGGCAAAAGCTTTTCCGGCATCGGAATAAGATTTGCAGTAGGAAAAAAATCTCTGTGTCCCATTCCCCGTCCATGCTCTACCATCCCGGATACAAAATAATCTCTGCCCAGAAGAGAAGAAACTTTTTCCATGTTTCCCTTTGCAAGCTCTTCCCTGATATAGGTACTGCTTATCTTTCTGGTCCCTTCCATTTCCTTGGGCAGGATATCTGCTTTGAATCCGTATCTGACTCCGGATTTTACCAGAAGCTCCGGAGTCCCTTTTCGTTCAAAACCAAATCGGAAATCTTCTCCTACTGCCACATAGGATGCCTGAAGCGCCCCCACAAGCACCTGACGGATAAAGTTCTCTGCCTTCATATGCCTGATCTCGCTGTTCAGCGGGCATTCCAAAAGTACATCTACACCCATATGTTCCAGAAGATCCCTGCGTTCTGCTTTTGTAAAAATTGTTTTCCTGTCAGAAACAAAGGCGATCACAACCGCTGCTGCCCCTGTTTCTTTTTTCTGATCCAGAATCCTGCTGATCAGCTTTCTGTGTCCTTTGTGCACCCCGTCAAATTTTCCCAGAGTCACTGCACTGCCGCATAATCGTGGAAACTGGCCTTCTATTGTCATGTATTCCATGAGCTGCTCCTGACGTTCTGTTTTATAAAAACATCTTTACCGGACGGTAGGAGGCGCTGGCTCTATGCCACTGATAAATACCGATAAATACATCTTCACTGGTATACATCCTGACCCATCCTTCTCTGCAGCCGCCTTCTGTCAGCTCCTCCCCTACAGGGTTGCCGTTTTTCAGAAGCCTGTCTGCCATTTCAATACAGCGGACTGGCGGATAGTTTTCAAGCACTTTCTCAATCCCTACCAAATGTTCTTCCAGTTTTCCCTGCTGCATCAGCTGCTGGATCTCATCCAGAGTCAGACTGTCTTCTAAAGCAAACTGACCGGAACGTGTGCGGAGCAGTTCTTCCATACAGCCTCCGCACCCCAGCTTTTGTCCGATGTCATGACAAAGTGTGCGGATATAAGTTCCTTTGCTGCAGGTTACTGACAACTTTATCAATGGAAGATCTGTCTCCAGGATCTGGATTTTATAAAATGTCACAGGCCGTGCTTTACGTTCTACAGTTTTTCCCTCCCTGGCAAGCTCATAAAGTTTTTTTCCGTTTACCTTCAGAGCTGAATACATGGGCGGGATCTGCTGCTGTTCACCTAAAAAACTTTCCACAGTTTCTTTAACCATTTCTTCAGAAACCAGGACAGGAAGTTCCTTCAGAACCTGTCCTGTCATATCCTGAGTATCTGTTTCGATCCCAAGGCGAAGAACTGTCTCATATGTTTTTTCTTTTTCTGTAAGCATCTCCACAAGACGGGTGGCCTTTCCCAAAACAACAGGAAGAACGCCTTCCGCATCCGGATCCAGAGTCCCTGTATGACCGATTTTTTTTATATGCAGGATACCGCGAAGTTTTGCTACCACATCATGAGAGGTAAACCCCTTTTCTTTCCTGACAACTAAAACTCCATCCATCATTTTTCTTTCTCCAGACAGATCTGGCGGTATATCTCCCGTGTCACATTGTTGATTACATCATACATGGATCCCTGAAGATCACAGCCTGCCGCTCTTGTATGTCCTCCTCCGCCAAAATACACAGCCACCTTACTTACATCCACATTCCCATTGGATCTAAGTGATACTTTAAAAGTCTGTGTCTCAACTTCATAGAGGAACATCGCAACCTCTACTCCCTTTGTAAGGCGCAGCTGGCTTACAATTCCATCCAGATCCTTTCCGTCTACTCCATAGAAATCCATATCCCTTTTTCTCAGATATCCGATGATGCAGGTTCCGTTCATAAGAAGAATACTTTCTGCCAGAACTCTTCCCATAACCTGATTCTGCAGATATGTTTTTTCATAAAAGGACTGATCGATGATCCGGTTAAATTCAAATCCGGTCTTCATCA
>ENA-ORMO01000489-ORMO01000489.1-human-gut-metagenome-genome-assembly--contig:-NODE-489-length-55305-cov-10.160525_pt1 | contig 55305 bp, 54 predicted proteins | sample MGYA00242106_ERZ509001 | MGnify/ENA primary metagenome ERZ509001 (study PRJEB26280, sample SAMEA2338736) | human gut metagenome | biome: human gut; feature: human-associated habitat; material: faeces...
TACATTATCCTGGTGAAAATCCGGCCGCACACTTGAGCCAGTATCTGGAATATCTGGATTTAAAATTTGACTATGACTGTTTCCATGTGCTTATCATTGAAACAGAATACAATTCAGCTAAACCTGAACTAGATTTTACCCAGTACCAGATTCAGCTTTTAAATGTCCTGGATTTAATAAAAGAACAAATGCAGATTTTTGATCATGTTTTTTATTTAAAAGAGTTCAGTGGGGTTGTTTGTATTATAGGCCAAAATACGAAACACCCACAGCACTTTCTTCAATCCATACATAAAGTAGCCTCCTCCATGGTTGAATTATGTAAAAACAACGTTCTTTCACTGAACATAGGAATTGGAAGTATCGCTGATAACATTTGGAAACTTCCTGTATCTTTTGCCAGTGCTTCCCATGCACTGAAATACCGTTTTTTCTTCCCTCATAAAAACATTTTTGATGCAAGAGAAGCCCTCGGTAAAGAATTCAGCCTCCTGTCTTTTTCGGAAAATACCGAAGAAGAACTGATACGCCTTATTTGTTCCAAAGACTTAAAAGCAATTGAGCAATGGCTTACTTGTTATTTTCAAAATTTATTAGAAAAAATACAGGACAAAAATCTGGTGTTTATCAGAATTTATTCCCTTTTAGGACGGATTTTGAAATTTTTATATGAAATGAATCTGGATACAGAAGATTTGGAAAAGGAAATCATCCAGGTTTATACAAGGTTTGACTCCTTCCGTACCTATGAACAGTTTGTAAGATGGCTTACACATCTGTGTACTTTAGTGTGTGAAAAACTAGATTCTTCTTTACAGAATTATCACAATCAGGTATATACGATAGCTTTTGGATATATTAAAGAAAACTTTGAAAGCTGTTCCCTATGCCTGAATGATATTGCAAGACATACTAACATTAGCCCTGCATACCTGAGTTCTTTGTTTAAAAAGGTCTCCGGTCAAAGTATCAGTGACACCATTACGTCTCTTCGAATAGAAAGTGCCTGTCATTATCTGGAATCTACAAATTTATCTTTAAAAGAAATCAGTATGAAATGCGGATATGCAAACCAATATTATTTCAGCAATAGCTTTAAGAAGAAATTGGGCATGTCACCTTCTGTATATAGGGAAACAAAGGGTACACCGGCAACTTAGGAATATAAATAATACAAGGGGGTGTTTTTATCCAAAACACTCCCGAAGCATTCTATTCCTTTAACAACTAAAATTTTAATTATTGATTATAAACTTTTCAAAGATTATTCATAATAAATCCATTGCCTTTTTCAAAAAATCTACATATACTGAAATTACAAATAAATACAAGGAGGTTTTATTATGGCTACTTCAAGCATTACTCATAGTTTTGTTATATCGAATCCGAAAAGTGTTCAGCGCTTTATTTCTGCTCTTGAAGAATCAGAGCAGGATCGCACACCAAAACAGCTACTCCCTGGACGCGAATTAACAAGCCCAAAAGAAATCTTAGATTTAATGGCAAAAAGGAAAAGATAATATGTCTGATCAATACTTTATCATCAACATTCGAGCATATTTAGATAAAGACAAACCCACCTATATCGGAGAGAATAGTCTTTACGAGCTACTCTCCGATTTCTCTTGTCCAAGCAATCCCGATGTAGAATACTTTTTATTACATAATGCAATCGAATTTACAAAAAAAGACCAATCTATCACCTATCTGGTATTTTCTGCAAATGATGCGTCTCTAGTCGGTTATTTTTCACTTGCGATAAAGCCCATTTCTATACGTACTGCAACTATCAGCAAAACAATGGCAAAAAAACTTTCCCGTGTCAGTATTCTTGATAAAGAAACCAATGCCTATACAACTGCTGCTTATTTAATTGCTCAATTAGGAAAAAATTATTCTCTGCCTAAAGAACAACAAATTTCTGGTTCTGTTCTTTTAGGGTTTGCCCTAAAGACCATATCCAATCTCAAATATTCCATTGGAGGTATCATAGAATTTCTGGAATGTGAAGATAATGATTTCCTTCTAAATTTTTATACACAGAATCATTTCAAACCATTTGATATGCGTCTCACAATTCCTATACACAATGGCGAATCACACCAACTTCACCAACTATTAAAATTCATCTAAAAAGAAGTCCTATACACTCCCCTCCCCCCTGGGTTATAATAATCCTAACCACTATTTTCTACAGAAAGGAGGATTCCCATGAACCTTCCAGGTTACTACACCTCAGGACAGTTTGCCCGCATGGCAAACATCTCAGTCCGAACGGTGCGTTTTTATGACAAACAAAATATCCTGAAGCCTTCCTATGTATCCCCTTCCGGCTCCCGTTTCTATACCGATCAGGATTTTGCCCGGCTCCAGCAGATTCTTCTGCTGAAATACCTGGGATTCTCGCTGGATGATATTAAAGAAATGACCATTGACGATACAGACTTTCACTTCATGCTCAATTCACTGAAAATGCAGCAAAAACTCATCCGCGACCGTATTGAACAGCTTCAAATGGTAGAGAAAGCCATTGAAGATACCACCCAGGAGATTAGCACACAACAGAGTATTAACTGGAGCCGTATGCTGAACCTGATTCACCTGACCAACATGGAGAAAAGCCTGAAATCCCAGTATCAGAATTCTTCCAATATATCCGCCAGAATTCGTCTGCACAGCCTGTACTCCAAGAATAAACAAGGATGGTTTCCCTGGCTTTTTGAACAGTGTCATATAAAAGATAACATAAAAATTCTGGAAATCGGCTGTGGCAGCGGTGCCCTCTGGGCAGAAAATAAAGACAAACTTCCAATAACAGTCTCCATAACACTCAGTGATATTTCCGAAGGTATGCTCCGTGATGCAAAACGTGAAATCGGAAACCTAGATAATCGTTTTTCCTTTCATTCCTTTGACTGCCATGAGATTCCTTATCCTGACTCCAGTTTTGATCTGGTCATTGCCAACCATGTGCTTTTTTACTGCGATATCCCAAAAGTCTGCCGGGAAGTACAACGGGTCTTGAAGCCCGGGGGAACTTTTCTTTGCAGTGCTTATGGTTCTGCACATATGGAAGAAATCAGCAATCTTGTCCAGGAATTTGACAGTCGGATTATTCTCTCAGGAGAAAAACTTTACGAAAAATTCGGAAAAGAAAATGGAAAAAGCCTGCTCTCTCCCTATTTTTCCAACATTTCCTGGAAATTATACGAGGACTATCTGGAAGTGGATACCCCGGAACCCTTGATTGACTATATTTTATCCTGCCATGGAAACCAGAATCAATATCTTCTGGATCGTTACAAAGAATTCCGCAGTTTTGTGGCAAAAAAGACAAAAACGTCCTTTCACATCACAAAAGAGGCCGGAGTCTTTCTCTGTAAACGCCCATGATTCTAAAAATTATGTGAAATTTTGGAAAAACCCCTTGCAGGTGACGTTACGTTACCCTATATAATACAAACATAGATACCAGAAAACGAAACAACAAAAAAGGAGAACTCTATGAAAGGCATTATTTTAGCAGGCGGTTCCGGAACCCGCCTTTATCCGCTGACTATGGTAACATCCAAGCAGCTTTTACCGATTTATGACAAACCCATGATTTATTATCCTCTATCTGTACTGATGAACGCAGGAATCCGCGAGATTCTAATTATTTCCACACCACAGGATACCCCAAGATTCCAGGAACTCTTAGGAGATGGTCATCAGTTCGGCGTACAGCTTTCTTATGCCGTACAGCCAAGCCCAGACGGATTGGCACAGGCCTTTATCATCGGTGAGGAATTTATTGGTGATGACTGTGTTGCCATGGTTCTTGGAGACAATATTTTCGCAGGTCACGGTCTGAAAAAACGCTTAAAAGCAGCTGTTCAGAATGCTGAAACAGGGAAAGGAGCTACTGTATTTGGTTACTATGTAGATGACCCGGAACGTTTCGGTATCGTAGAATTTAATGACCAGGGAAAAGCAATTTCCATTGAAGAAAAACCAGAAAAACCAAAAAGCAACTACTGTGTAACCGGACTTTATTTCTACGACAACAAAGTAGTAGAATACGCTAAAAATCTGAAACCGAGCGCCAGAGGCGAACTGGAAATTACAGACTTGAACCGCATCTATCTGGAACAGGGATGCCTGAATGTAGAACTTTTAGGACAAGGATTTACCTGGCTGGATACCGGTACTCACGAAAGTCTGGTAGAAGCAACCAACTTTGTAAAAACCATGGAAAGCCACCAGCACCGCAAGATTGCCTGCCTGGAAGAAATTGCTTACTTAAATGGATGGATTTCCAAAGAAGATGTTCTGGAAGTCTATGAAGTATTAAAGAAAAACCAGTACGGCCAGTATTTAAAAGATGTCTTAGACGGAAAATATCTGGATACCCTGCACTAAATCATATTTTTTATTTAGACGCATATATTTTATTTTAAGAATAGGAGATTTTTATTATGACAATCATTGTAACCGGTGGAGCCGGATTTATTGGAAGTAACTTTATTTTTCACATGTTAGACAAGTACCCTGATTACCGCATTGTGTGTCTGGACTGCCTGACCTATGCAGGAAACCTGTCTACTCTTGCACCTGTCATGGACAACCCAAATTTCCGTTTTGTAAAAGAAAGCATTACAGACAAAGAAGCTGTTTATAAATTATTTGAAGAAGAACATCCTGATATGGTAGTAAACTTTGCTGCTGAAAGCCATGTAGACCGTTCTATTGAAAATCCAGAAGTATTCCTGGATACCAACATCAAAGGAACTGCTGTGCTCATGGATGCATGCCGCAAATATGGCATCCAGAGATATCACCAGGTTTCTACTGACGAAGTTTACGGTGACCTGCCTCTGGACCGCCCTGACTTATTCTTCACAGAAGAAACACCAATCCACACCAGCAGCCCATACAGCTCCTCAAAAGCAGGTGCTGACCTTCTGGTTCTGGCTTACCACCGTACATACGGCCTGCCTGTAACCATCAGCCGCTGCTCTAACAACTACGGACCTTATCATTTCCCGGAAAAACTCATTCCGCTGATGATTGCCAATGCATTAAATGACAAACCGCTTCCTGTATATGGAAAAGGTGAAAATGTCCGTGACTGGCTGTATGTTGAAGATCACTGCAAAGCCATTGACTTGATTATCCACAAAGGCCGTGTTGGAGAAGTTTACAACATTGGCGGTCACAACGAAATGAAAAACATTGACATTGTTAAAATCATCTGCAAAGAACTTGGCAAACCAGAAAGCCTCATCACTTATGTAACAGACAGAAAAGGCCATGATATGCGTTATGCCATCGATCCAACTAAAATTCATAATGAACTTGGATGGCTGCCTGAGACAAAATTTGCTGATGGTATCAAAAAAACAATCCAGTGGTACTTAGATAACAAAGAATGGTGGGAAACCATCATCTCCGGAGAATATCAGAATTACTATGAAAAAATGTATGCAAACCGCTAATCAAGGATGTCTCATAAGGAGGTTTATGCAATGAAAGTTTTAGTTACCGGTGTTGCCGGACAATTAGGCCATGACGTCATGAACGAACTGGCCAAAAGAGGATATGAAGGTATTGGCTCTGATATCAAAGAAGTGTACAGTGGTATCCAGGATGGCACTGCTGTTACTACCATGCCTTATGTGCCTATGGACATCACAGACAAAGCCTCTGTAGAATCCGTATTAAAATCCGTTGGTGCAGATGTGGTTGTCCACTGTGCAGCCTGGACTGCTGTTGATCTTGCTGAGGATGAGGACAAAAAACCGATTGTAAAAGCTGTTAATGCAACAGGAACCGAAAACATTGCCCTGGTATGTAAAGAATTAGATTGTAAGCTGGTTTATATCAGCACAGACTATGTGTTTGACGGTCAGGGAACCAAACCGTGGCTTCCAGACTGCAAAGATTACAAACCACTCAATGTTTATGGAGAAACAAAATTAGCCGGTGAACTGGCTGTGTCCGAAAATCTTGAGAAATATTTTATTGTCCGTATTGCCTGGGTATTTGGCAAAAACGGAAAGAACTTTATCAAAACCATGCTGAACCTTGGTAAGACCCATGACACCTTGACGGTAGTCAGCGACCAGATTGGTACTCCTACCTACACACTGGACCTGGCAAAATTGCTGGTAGATATGATTGAGACAGACAAATATGGCTATTACCATGCGACCAATGAAGGCGGCTATATCAGCTGGTATGACTTCACAAAAGAAATTTTCCGTCAGGCAATAGAAGCCGGACACGAAGAATATGCCAAGGTTACTGTAAAACCCGTGACCACAGCAGAATATGGTGCATCCAAGGCCAAACGCCCGTTTAACAGCCGTCTGGATAAGAGCAAACTGGTTGAAAACGGTTTTCAGCCACTTCCTACCTGGCAGGATGCTATTAAACGCTACTTACAGGAAATTGAATTTTAAGCAGATTAGGAGTTGACATAATGGGACAGATTAAAGTAAGCAAATGCCCAATCGAAGGACTGTATGTCATTGAACCAGCAGTTCACGGAGATACAAGAGGCTATTTCATGGAAACCTATAACCAGAGAGATATGGAAGAAGCAGGTCTTACCATGAATTTTGTACAGGACAACCAGTCCTGCTCCACCAAAGGAGTTTTAAGGGGTCTGCATTTCCAGAAACAGTTCCCACAGGGAAAATTAGTACGTGTAATCAAAGGAAGTGTATTTGACGTAGCGGTAGATTTAAGAAGTGACAGCAAAACCTACGGAAAATGGTTTGGTATTGAACTGACCGAAGAAAACAAGAAACAGTTTTATATTCCAGAAGGATTTGCACACGGCTTCTTAGTTCTCAGTGATGTGGCAGAATTCTGCTATAAATGTACAGACTTCTATCATCCGGGAGATGAAGGCGGTCTGGCATGGAATGATCCGGAAATCGGTATTGAATGGCCACAGCTTACCGGAGAATATCAGGGAAATGCTTCCGCCGAAGGATATACTCTGGAAGACGGAACTCCTCTGAATTTAAGTGATAAAGACCAGAAATGGGCACCACTTAGAGATACTTTTAAATTCTAAATTTTAAATAGGGCGTCGGTTCAGAATTAACCGATCGCCCTATTTTTCTTCATCACCCACAAATAATAAGGAATCAGCGGTATCAACGCTGCAATCCATGCTGCTGGGTCTGACAGGCACACCTGAAAGAAGTTTCCGTTTCCTGCAATGGCAAACACTATGGCAGCCCTTGCAGCCAGTTCAAAAACACCGCCCATCATTGGGACAAAACCGTATCCCATGCCCTGCAAAGCATTCCGGTACAGATAAATACTTCCAAGGAAAGGGTAAGCCCAGGCAACCGCCTTGAAGTACGTCTGAGCCACTTTCAGCACCTCTGTCTCTGAAGGATCTACAAAAATCAAAATCATGTATTTCCCAAGAAGTAAAATCACTGCCATAATCAAAACACTGCATACCAGAATCATAACCTGGGTAAGATATACTCCTTTTTTCACCCGGTCCATTCTTCCGGCTCCCCTGTTCTGCCCAACATAAGTGGCAATGGTAGCACCAAAAGACACAAACACCGTACAGATAATATTCTGGATTTTTCCTGCTGCTGAAAATCCAGCCATATGTACAGCCCCATAAACATTGATGGCACCCTGTACAATGATTACACCAAGAGCTGTAATAGAAAACTGCAATCCCATAGGTACTCCCAATGCCATAAGTTTTTTAATCGTGTCAAAAGAAAATCTGAAATCTTCTTTTTTCAGCTTCAAGACCTCAAATTTCTTAATTATGTAAATCAAGCACAACAAAGCTGAAATTCCCTGTGCGATTACGGTAGCATAGCCACAACCTTCTACTCCCATGTGGAATACTACAATGAACACAATATCCAGTATGATATTAATAATTGCAGAAATAATCAGGAAATATAAAGGGGATTTACTGTCACCCAAAGCCCTCAGCACTGCTGAAAAGGCATTATATGCACAGGTAACGATTAGTCCTGCATAAATAATTGCCATATAACTGCTGATATCTCCCATGAGATTCTCCGGTGCATTCATCAGCCTTAAAATGGGCTTATTTGCCGCCAGAAGTCCTGCTGTCATAACAATGACGAATGCCATACAGATATAAATGGACATAGCAATAAAATGCCGCATCCTGTCAATCTTCTTTGCACCAAACCACTGAGATACCCAGATAGAAAAACCGCTGGTAAGCCCGTTTAACCATCCTACAACCAAAAAAATCAGGGAACCTGTACTTCCAATAGCAGCCAGTGCATTAACCCCCAGAAACTGTCCTGCAATAATCGAATCCGCTATATTGTAAAACTGTTGGAAGATATTCCCCAGGCACATGGGAATCATAAACCTGATAATCAGTTTCACCGGATTCCCGGATGTCATATCATTTGTCATGTTTTTCTCCTCTTTCTATGAAATAAAACCAATTTTTCACAATTTTCTATTTTATTCCTTCGGAGAAAAAAATCAAGCATAAATTACAAAAATTCTTCCATCTCCTGTCTCATGTATTCAAACTGCTTCCTGGTCTTTGGATTGTTTGATTCAAATGCCATGATACGTTTCAGATATCCCTGCTCTTTTACCAACTGCCTGCTCACAGGATACACAAGCTCAAATGTCAAACAGATATGTCCTACCAGATGATCCACAGGTGCTTTTTTTAACAGTTTGGGTACTGCACGGTGTTCTCCAAATACCTGAAAAACCTCTGGTGTTATCTCACTGTTATAAATTTCTTCTATTGTAACATTGTAGATATCCTCCAGAGAAGTCTCCAGATTTGCCCTGAAAATATCCAGCTTATCTGCATCTCTTAATATGTTGCAATACATCTTTTTACGCTCTTCTAACTCTTTTGGAAGCTGCAAGGCACTATGATAATAAACAGCCGTATAAACAATATCATCATACCCTTCCAAATCCGTAAATTCCCGAAAATCAGCAAGCTGGCTGGGCAACGGAAGTGCTTCTAAAATCTTATCTGCATCTCTTTTCGGACCAAATAATACCACAGTACTCAGCTTTGCATGATCTACAGACTTCCAGTCTATAAAGGTATGATACTGCCGGATCTGTTCAAATCTTCCGATATCATGCAGCATACCACACAGCCACGCTGCATCCAGATCATCTCCTTCAAGACCAATCGCCGCACCGATTTTCTCACAAAGCTCTGCCACTTTATATGTATGTTTTATCTTCAAGCTGATTTTGGGATCCCCACTGTCATACTGCCCAACATAAGAGGCAAATGCTTTCAGAGTTTTTGTTCTATCCATGATTGTCACATCCTTTTTCCATATATGATTTCATTATAAAGAAAACCATACAGAATGTCCATTTAGAAAAAAATACAATCCCACCTACTTGAGTCACCAAAAGTAGGTGGGATTGGGGAAATTATAAATATTTTCTACCGATGCCGGCACACATTTTTATTAGCAGCTTGCTCCTCCTGCCAGATGCAGTTTTGCATCCAGGATTTCCTGTTTTCTTTCCAGAATCTCATTTGAGAGAAGCTGTTTTTCTACATTTTCAAATCCGATTCTTGCAATAGTATCTGCAAAACGTTCTCCGGTATTTCCCTGTTCACGGAAGAGAAGAATTGCTTTTTCTACAACATCCAGGACTTCTTCTTCGGAAGTAAAGATTTTAGAAAGTGCCTGTCCCTGGGCAACCTTCTTACCCCATCTTCCACCGATGTAAATCTTGTATCCCGGTGTGCCTTCTTCAATGGCATCAAATGGGCAGTTACCTACACAACGGCCACAGTTATTGCAGATATCCTTATCAATCTCCAGAACGCCGCCTTCCACTTTCGCCGCCTTCATTGGACATGTCTTTTCAATCTTACATTTCTTACAGCCATTGCACATATCTTCATCAAAATTCGGCACTAACTGACCTACAATACCTAAATCATTTAAGTCAGGTTTTACGCAGTTATTTGGACATCCGCCTGTAGCAATTTTAAATTTATGAGGAAGTTTTACAGTACGGTATCCCAGATAAAATCTCTCATGGATTTTCTCTGATAATGCGAAGGTATCATACAGACCGTACTGGCATGTAGTTCCTTTACAAGAAACCACCGGGCGTACTACAGAGCCTGTACCGCCGGTCTGAAGTCCTGCCTGTGCCACATATTCTCTGAATGCCTCAATATCATTAAAGTGGATTCCTCTTACTTCTACAGTAAGACGGGTGGTAAATTCCACATCCCCATTACCAAATTTTTCTGCTGCCTCTGCGATTACTTTTGCCTGTGCTGCTGTGATTTTTCCGTTTACTGTAATTACACGGCCGTTAAATAAATCTGTTCCTTTGTTATTGAGAAATCCTAATGCTTTTACTCTTTTAATTTCATCTGCGCTGATTGTACATGCCATAATCTCATCTCTCCTTTTTTCGTCTCAATTACTGTGCTTCTACATCTGAGAAGAAGTTTCCGCCTTCCAATGCTTTTGTATTCTTGTAACCATAGAATTTCATGCGGTTCTGAAGCAGATACGCACGTTTACCCTTGTTGCATACCAGAAGAAGCTTCTCTTCCGGGTCAAATCCATCAATTAATCCTTTCACATCTGTCAGTTCTACATAAGGTGCCCCCTCTGTTGCAGGCTGAATAGACACATCAATCATGCGGTAACCTTCTGCTTCCCCAGCCGCATATTCAGCTGGTGTAAAAGTTTCAAATTTTCCCTGCAATTTATTTTTCAGCACATTCAGAGTATGTGCAAATGGATGAATGGCTGTTGAGAACGGAGGTGCATAGGCAAAATCAAGGTCTGAAAGCTGTGTCAGAGTACCTTTCAGCATAATGCCTGTTACCGCAATGTCCACTACTTTATCTACAGCACCATCTCCAACCACCTGAACACCCAGCAGACGCTCTGTCTTTCTGTCTGCTATCATCTTCACTGCCAGCAGGCCGGCTCCTGGATAATAATGTGCCTTTTCATCCACAATGGTTACCACACTTATTGGATCAAATCCTTCTTCCTTTGCCTGTACTTCTGTAAGTCCTGTTCTTCCCACATTGATGCCAGGCAGCTTACATACTGCTGTTCCAAGTGTTCCTCTATAAGAAATCTTTGCACCCATCATATTCTGAGCAATCACACGCCCTGCGATATTTGCTGTAGAACCCATAGGAGACCATGCTGCCTTTCCGGTAATGGCATTGTGAACCATGGCACAGTCACCTGCTGCATAGATGTCAGGAAGATTCGTTTCACCGTATTCATTGGTAAGGATGGTTCCCTTAAACATTTCCAGTCCCGTATCTTTTAAGAATGCAGTGTTAGGACGAATACCTGCACTGAGCACTACCAGGTCAGCTTTGTAAGCTTTTTTGCTGGTAACTACTTTTTCTACCTTGCCGTTTCCTTCGATTGCAGTGACTGCTACACCTGTCACTACAGGAATTCCGCTCTCAGATAACTTGCCCTCTGCATAATCTGCCATTTCCTTGTCAAATCCCGGTGCCAGAATCTGTGGTGCCATATCTAGCACAAACGGGCGTACGCCCAGGGTTTTCAGGTTTTCGGCAATCTCAAGGCCAATATATCCGGCACCTACAACGACTGCTTTTTTTATTCCCCCTCCGTCAATGGTTTCACGGAGACGGATGGCATCCTCAGGAGTTCTCATGAAGAATACATTTTCCAGGTCACAGCCTTCAATGGGAGGTTTCACAGGACTTGCACCTACTGCGATCACAAGTTTATCATAAGTGTATTCCTTGGTTTCCTGGGTCTTTAAATCAACCGCAGTTACTTTCTTTGCCTCTGGTTCCACATTGATTGCTTCCACTTCTGTGAGCACCTTTACTCCAGTAAGTTTTTCATATTTCAGAGGTGTGTTCACAATCAATTCTTCCTTGTTTTCAATCACATGACCTACATAATAAGGCAATCCACATCCGGCATAAGAAATGTTCTTTCCCTTGTTTAACACGATTACTTCATTTGCCCGGTCTTCTCTCATAAGCTTTGCAGCGATTTTAGTTCCGGCAGCGACACCGCCAAGTACAAGCACCTTCATGTTTTTTCCTCCTATTTTCCTTACATCTTTCTTGTTCTAACCATATGTTATCACTTGTTTTTTTATCTGTAAAATAGTAATATCTAATGTAAGGTATAGGTTTTTTCCTATAGCAGAAAAGGAGGTCTGTTTTATGGCTACTCTCAGACAATTAGAAGCCTTTATCGCAACCGCTGAATTCAAGAAAATGAGCGAAGCAGCAAAGCATTTATACATATCACAGCCTACGATCAGCCAGATTATTTCTGAGCTGGAAAAGGAATATGGCACCAAGCTTTTTGAACGCCAGGCAAAGGAATTGCGAATCACTCCTGCAGGCTCTCTGCTCTTGAAAAGTGCCAGGGAAATTATGGCCATTGAACAAAATTTAAAGCAAAATATGAAAACCATGAACCGCATCCGGCCTCTTCGTGTAGGTGCTACAGTTACCGTAGGTGCAAATATCATAGGAAAAATCATTGCACAAATTACAGAAGAATATCCGGATATTGATGTTTTTGTCAATGTGTCCAACACCCATCAGATTGAACACATGCTTCTGAACAATGAACTTGATATTGCTATTGCAGAAGGTATTATGACTCACAACGAATTAAATGCCAAGCCGGTGTTTGTGGACAAACTTTGTATTATCTGCGGGAAAGACCATCCCTTTGCCGGACGTCCTTATCTCCATGTTTCTGACCTGCATAATCAAAACTTTATCCTGCGCGAAAGAGGAAGTGGCACAAGGGCTATTTTTGAGGCAGCCATGGATGCCCACCATGTTCCCTACGAAATCAAATGGGAAAGCAGCAGCACACCGGCCATTCTGGATGCTGTTTCCAGGAATCTTGGCCTTGGTTTTGTCTCGGAACGCTGTGCAACCGGAAAAGCTGATGCAGGGCTTCTTTTCCAGTGCCCGGTTCCCGAAATTGACTCAGAGCGTTTCTTCTATTTGTGCTACAACTCCACGCATCCCATGACAAGCCAAATGAAAGATTTCAGTGATTATATTTGCTCCCTGCCAAAGGATTTCAACTGAAATCCTTTCTTTTTTTCTTACATTATTACATCAAAGAAGAAGTACCATTTCTAACTCATGATGTTGCCATCTTAACGTCTTCCTTAATCTCCAAAATGGTAGCGGCTTTTTAAATCTTCATATCTCTCCTGCTTCATATCGTTTACTTTTTGTTTATTATACCTCGATACAATCCCTGAAGAAAAACTCATTACAGCCAGCCACAATATTCCGCCAATGATCATCACCACGAACCATTTTGAAGCTCCTTGCAAAACAGATGAAATCGCTAAGTCCTGAATTTCATTGATATTCAGAACCTGCGCGTATTTCTTTTGTTTACAATGTAGCTATTCCAGCCCTCCTGTTTTTTCTACAATCCTAAAAATTTAATGTACACCACATTTCATGCCATTCTTCTCCACCCCAGGCAGATTCTGATTTTCCGCGGTCTATAAACCCGAATTTCTCATACATGCTGACTTTACCTGGAACACAGGTCAGTATTGCCTGTTTTTTTCCCAATTCCTGCTGCCTACGTAGAAACTCCTGCATCATTTCCATAGCAATTCCCTGCCTGCGATACTGGGGAAGCACGGCTACACTGCAAATCATGACATTCTTACCATCTGGATCATGAATACTGGTATCTGTAAACAATTCATCCCGCAAAGAACTTTCATTCGTACAAAGACCGTTTACAAATCCAACCATCTTACCAGTTTCCCTGTCTATCGCAGTCAGAAAGGTATCTGCTGCCCTAGAAATCCGTTCTTTCATAATGGGCAGCGTACAAGCCTCACTGGGCGGAAAACAAACTGCTTCAACCGCTGTCGCTTCTTCCGCATCATCCTGAGAAACCTGCCGTAATTCGTAATGCTTATTATCTTCTTTTTCCTGGTGTATTTTGTTCATTTTTTTACCTCTTCTTCCATTCATTTTAGTTCTACTTCTTTTTTTCGTAATAGCAGTACTGGTTTTTCCCTTTTTGTTTGCTATGATACAGTGCTTCGTCTGCCTAACACAAAGTTTCCTGATAAGAAAATCCCTCTTTTTCCACAATAGCAATCCCAACACTACAAGTAATGGGACGCCCTTCTACTCCCTGTAATGCCTCATACAACTGCTCCATACGTCGACCCAGAAGTTCTCTGTTCTTCACATCTTTAATAAATACAACAAATTCATCTCCACCTAAGCGGCCAATAATATCTCTCTTTCGGAATATGGACACCAATACATTTGTGAGTTTCTGAAGAGCTTCGTCTCCCTCTAAATGTCCATATTTGTCATTGATTTTCTTAAAATCATCCATGTCCAGCAACAACATGGTTCCAAAAGTATCTGCATCACTAAGCATAAAGCTATTTACTTTCTGTTCAAAACTTCTTCGGTTTAAAACATTGGTCAGCGGATCTCTCATAGCTGCCATCTCCTGCTCCAATTCCCGCTTTTTGGCAATATCGATATTTTTCAAATAAAGCAATGCATACATATTCTCTGTATCCCGCTCTTCAAAAACATGAACCGTCAATTCCATCCAGCACAACGTATTATTTTAGATTCTTTGGAAACAATATTTTCTAGTATGCCTCCCTTCTCTATATTGTTTTTTCATATTTTCTATATCCAGATAACTCCTGTATTCATCTCTGTTTTCCGGCAATGTGTTTTTCAAAATTCCCTTTTCCGTAATTTTGTGAAAAGGCTCTCTCTGGCTGCCATTAGATGGAATACATTCCCCCCAAAGTCCTCCTGCCTTCATAAGATGCCCACTTTCCACATCCACCTCTGCATATGCTGCTGTTTCCGAAAGCATAGCCTGGTAAAAATCGTTTTGACGTCTGTATTCTAATTCTAATATACGCTTCTGATTTGCCGGATCCAGAATCACAATCACTGTATGCAAATCCTGTTCATTTTGTCCTAAATGTCGTTTGCGTATCTTTACCCATCTTTTTCATTTTATCTTGCATTACCACAAGCCTCCTCACCTTGTTCTCTAAATTGTATTTTTCTTATGTGCTTTATTTTATCAACAATTAAAACAATTAACAAATTTTATTTTTTAAATCCCCCCCAAGTGTCTCCATTCCTTTCCGGTGAACCTCAAATTAAGACTTGAAAAAAGAAAGAGATTATAGTAATATAAAGAGACGGATAAAATTATAATACGGGTTCTCTTAGTTAAATGGATATAACAAGCGCCTCCTAAGCGGCAGATGGTTCGAGTCTAAATTTTGCATACAACTTAATATTTTTTAATAAATGCCTCCGTAGTTAAATGGATATAACATACCCCTCCTAAGGGTAAATTGTGGGTTCGATTCCCGCCGGGGGTGCCACAAACAACGCTGTAAGCCTTTGTTTTCAAGGGTTTACAGCTTTTTTTATTTAGCTGTACTCTTTAGACAAAACCATCTTCCTTTTATTGGAGGTTAATGTATGTTTATGAGTTGGAACTTATATTTTGCTAATTGGAAACGAACAGAAACGATGTCCTTGCTAATAAAAATAGCTTCCTTAGGAGATAATTATATTGATTATGTTTCCTAATATCAGTCTGTAAATATTCGCTTTTTACTCTTTATATTTGCAATTTTCTACATATTCTGCTCTTAGAATATATGCTAAAAAAGCTAGCCCACAAGGGGAAAACGACACCTTGTGGGCTCATGTTATAGATGTTCAAATTTATAGCCGATTCCGGCGACACTCTCAATATAGTTTGGAAGATCCGGTTCGTAACGCAACTTCTTACGCAGTTTACTTATATGATTATGAATTGCTTTTCTCGAATAAAAATCTCAATCCTCTTTCCAAACCAAATCGGTAATCAGTTCATAAATAAAAACGCGTTTGGGATTGGCAATCAGCAATGCCAGTATATCAAACTCTTTACTTGTCAGATTGATAATCCGTTCCCGAACCCTGACAATGCGATGTTCCAGACACAGATAAAGTTCACCTTCTTGTATTTCTGTCAAAGGATTTTTCTCTGTTGCAGAAGAAGTGTGGCGGGAATCGAGTACCGTTCTATGACAGGCTTCTTGCTTCAAAACATATTGCATCAGAGAATTCTTTTGTTCCTCGTCAAGAAGTAAGAATAATTTCTCACCAATTTTTTTACCGGATTCCTCTATATCAAAAACGGCTAATGTCCCATGCTACCACCTCCCTACATATGTATCACTTACTCTACCTTTAACATCCTATATCCCACTCCAATATGCGTTTGGATATACTGCGTAGAGTTTGGTCCTTTTTCGATTTTTTTGCGCAGTGTAGCCATAAAAACACGGAGCGAAGCAATATCATTATCCCAACTATTTCCCCAAATATTTTGCATTATAAAAGTATGTGTCAAAACTTTCCCTACATTTTTAGAAAGTAAACACAGCAACTTATATTCAATAGGTGTTAAATGCAATTCTTCATCATTTAGATAAGCACAACCAGCAGCATAGTCCACCCGAAGTTGTCCATTTGTAAAAACAGCAGCTTCGGTTGGTGATTCTTTTTGCATCATCGCAAGCCTTCTTTGTGTGACACGTAATCTAGCAAGCAGTTCCTCCACGGAGAATGGTTTTGTCAGATAATCGTCTGCCCCAGCATCAAGAGCATCAATTTTATCGGTGTCCTCGCTTCTGGCACTGATTACAATAATCGGTGTATTTGACCAAGAGCGAATCTTTTCAATAACAGCAACACCATCCATATCAGGTAGTCCTAAATCCAACAAAACAATGTCCGGATTATGGGATGATGCTTCTAAAATTGCTGCCTGACCGTTTGGTGCAGTAAGATAGCGATAATCGTGTGCTTTTAATGTAGTTGTAATTAAATTTCTGACAGATGTATCATCTTCTACAACCAATACAAGTGATTTATTCATAAATTTTAACCTCCCCAACAGGTAGTGTAAATGTAAATATGGTACCATGCGGTAGATTATCAGAGACACTGATTTCACCGCCATGAGCAAGGATAATGGACTTACACAATGATAATCCCAGTCCTAAACTACGGCGGCTATCTACAATCTGATTTGCACCGCTGTAAAACATATCAAATATCCGTGGCTTCAATTCATTAGGAATTCCATCGCCATCATCAGAAATAGAAATAACCGCTTTGTCTCCAACTCTCTCTGTTTTTATCACAATGTGAGATCCTTTCGGCGTATATTTGACAGCATTATCAATAATGTTAATAATTACCTGAACAATAAGTCTTGCATCCATTTTAGCAAGCAGGAATTCATCTTTATTTTCAACAGAAATCGAATGTTCCACGCTTTTTCGATTAATATGTAATAATGCTTCTGAAATCGCATCATCCACCAGTTCTTCTGACATTCTCAGATTTAAGCGACCTTCTTCAATCCTTGTAACAGCCAGCAAATTTTCCACAAGGTTAATAAGCCATATAGAGTCATCATAAATATCCATGTAAAGCTGTTTTTTTGTCTCACTGTCAAAAGAATCTCCATTAGAAAGTAAGTTACTGGCATTACCTGAAATAGATGTTAAAGGAGTCCTTAAATCGTGGGAAATAGCTCGAAGAAGATTTGCCCGCAGTTGTTCGTTCTTTGCTAAAACAGCTGCCTCCTGCTTTTCGCGAGCATTTTTTTCATTCTCCAGAGCTAATGCACATTCTCCTAAAATGGATAAAAGAATGCTGTTTTCAAATGGATCAATAGGGGACTCATCCATCACAATCCCCACAACTCCATATACCATATTGGTGCTACGAACAGCAAGATATAAACATTTTGCGTTAGAAAGAGTCCCTGTTGTCGCACCTGCGTGCTTATTGTTTTTTAATACCCATCCAGCGACTGCTTTTTCATTATCAGAAGTACATGCACTCAAATCTTTTTCATCTGTAGAAAAAATACGAGGAACTTCCCGTTTTTCGCCATCAGCCAAATAAAAAATAATGTCTTTTCCCAACAGCTTAATGAGTTGGTTCGATGTTACAGATACAATTTCATTTTTATCTTTTGCCTGTTGTAATAGTTGGTTAGTATCAAACAATACTTTGGTGCGATAAGCAGATCTTGCCGCCTGTCTTGCCTGATTTTTAATCCTTATAGCAAGAGATCCTGTAAGGAATGCTGCTAAAAACATAATAAGGAAGGTAACTGGATAACCCTTATCATATGCTTGCAAGGAAAATTTCGGCTCTGTAAACAAGAAATTAAACACTAAAACACTTACAATCGAGGAAAGCAGGCTATATACCTGATGTTTTGTTGTGACCGCTGTAACAAGTACACCAAGAACAAACACTGTAATAATGTTCGCTTCATCAAATTCCAACTTTTGAAAAATCATTCCGATAAGGCTGGTAACAATCAAAATTCCAATACATTTTAATATATCGGCAACCGAGAAAACAATAAAATTCTTTTTCTTTGCCTTCTTCAATCGATAAATGGATGTATTGGAAACTGTATCTGGAATAATGTGGACATCCAAATTAGGGGCAAGGAGAATCAGTTTTTCTGTAAGAGTCGGTTTGCTAAAAAGGTGGCGCTTAGCGGCAGAACTACGTCCAATCACAATTTTTGATACGCCAGACAGTCTGGCAAATTCAGCAATTTGAAAAGGGACATCCTCTCCATATACTGTTTCAATTTTTGCTCCAAGCTGTTCGGCAAGACGCATATTGGATCGTAGACGCTTTACATTATCTTCACTCATCACCGAAAAATCCGGGGTTTCTACAAACAGTGCTGTAAAAGTTCCCTTGAAGGCAAACGCCATTCTTGCAGCGGTGCGAATGATTTTCTCATTGGAAGGGGAAGAAGAAAGACACACAAGAATATGCTCATCTGTATGATAATCTCCATTATTTTTAATACGAGCATTTTCCGTGAGAATATTCACCCGGTCTGCACAGCGGCGTAATGCAATTTCCCTGAGAGCAGTCAAATTCTCTACAGTGAAAAAATTTTCCACCGCTTGCTTTGCTTGATTTTCCCGATAAACATTCCCCATGCTAAGACGTTCAATCAAATCCTGTGGTTCAATATCTATTAGCTCTACCTGATCTGCATGATCAAATATGGAATCTGGAATACGTTCCCGTACAACGACTTCTGTGATAGAGGCAACCACATCACAAAGGCTTTCTATATGCTGCACATTTACCGTTGTATAAACATCAATCCCCGCTCTTAAAAGTTCTTTAATATCCTGATAACGCTTTGCATGGCGACATCCTTCTGCATTCGTGTGAGCAAGTTCATCTACAAGAATCAATTCAGGGCTTCTTTGTAGTGCAGCATCAATATCAAATTCGTGCAGTATCATACCATTATAGGTTACTTCTTTGGTAGGGATAACTTCTAATCCGTTCAAAAGTGCGGCTGTTTTTGGACGTTCGTGGGGTTCTATGTAGCCTGCCACTACATCAATTCCTTGTTGTTTTGCTATATGGGCCGCCTCTAACATAGCATATGTTTTTCCAACACCCGCCGCATATCCGAAGAATATTTTCAAATGTCCTTTGTTTTGATTCACTTCTTCGTCCTGAATCGCTTTTAATAATTGATCTGGATTCTGCCTGCTGCTCATACAATCACCCCTTCTATTGAATATTATAAAGGAAAACAAATAAATTTTAGACAAGTATTGCAAGCTAAACATTAAGAACGTATAAAGATTATAACATGTTTCCTTTACTTTTTCTATTTCTTCGTGTGGACAAAACTATATGAAAATAACAAGTCTCATGAAGAAGTTCGCAATACATTCAAAAGTATTTCTTTCATATGGTTATCGTTAGATTCCCATATAACCCTTACTTGCTTTTCCGTTTGATTCAATGGATACACCATAAGTCCTACAGATTCAGAAGCGATTGCACTTTGCCTAATCGAGAGAGATAGAGATTGAATCTTGCTTTTCGCCCCGTTATCAACCCAATTTTCAAGAATCCCAAAATCAAGGTCTTGATTTTCTATCCCGCTTTTTATTTCGTTTACAGAACCATAAAAAAGATACATTTCACAGTTTGAATTCTCCTTTGAAAAGCGCTCCAATAAAGCAGCCATAGCATCTATCATTACAGGAGATTCAAATCCAATCCGAAGAGTAGAAGCAGAAAGGCTGTCGCCAAATTGATTTTTAGCAAGAAATATATCCAATTTTTTCATAATAAAATAGCCAAAAATAAATATTGCCATTACTGATAAAACTAAAATAACATTCTCCATATCATTGACTTCTTTCTAAACATGAAAATATTTTTGTATATACTTGATTTCTCCGAGAACAAGCATAGAACTATCTGCTGATAAATATGTATCTGAATTCACTTTCAAATTCAAAATGCCATTTATTTTAACAGCCATAATATTAATATCATATTTTTTTCGTATATCTAATTGACCGACTGTTTTTCCAGTCCATTCATGCGGTACAGACAATTCAAAAATAGCATGATCTTCATCCAGTTCTATATAATCAAGAATGTGGTCGGAGCTGTAACGAATTGCAGTCCAATTAGCAAGCTGCTTTTCTGGATAAACAATCTCGTCTGCTCCATTGCGTAAAAGAAATTTTGCGTGAATATCTCTGGATGCACGAGATACTACCATTTTTGCGCCTAATTCCTTCAAAAGAGAGGTCGTTTCCAAAGAATTCTGAAAATTATCCCCAATTGCTACAATACAAACATCAAAATTCCGAATACCGAGAGAACTTAAAAAATCTTCGTTTGTTGCATCGCCTATTTGTGCGTTAGTTACAAAGGGAAGAATAGTTTCCACACGGCTATCTTCTTTATCTATCGCCATTACCTGATGATGTAGTTCATCTAGTTTCATTGCGATATGTCTTCCAAATCTTCCAAGTCCAATCAGTAAAATAGATTTCTTACTTGTCATCTTTTTTCTCCTTTAACCTACTGTTATTTTTTCTTGTGGATATTTTGAACTGTTGGGTTTTCTTTCTGAAAGAGCAGCAAAAACCAAAGTCAATCCACCAACTCTGCCGAGAAACACCAGAAAAATTAAGATCAAATGGGAAATGATTCCCAATTCATATGTAATCCCCAACGATAATCCTACTGTCCCAATTGCCGACGCTGTTTCAAATAGAGCTGTAATTAAGGGAATATTATCAATGCTACTGATAATCATACCTCCTGTGAGGAATAATGTAATATACATCAAAAGGATAGTAGCTGCATTTTTAATAGTATTATCAGAAATCCTTCTGCCGAAAAAATGAGCATCTGTCCGACTTCACTTATCAATGTCAAGTCTACTGAATTAAAACCTGCGGTTCTTGGAGTAACAGCTTGAAACAAAGAAACCCATATTCTCTCAACAACCGGTAAGTGAGAAAACTCAAAAAAGAAAAAAATAAAGTGTAGGTAAAACTATTAAAAGTGCTGTTACCGAAAGGATCACTTTACTTTGCATACGATATTTTTTGAAGTTCCATTTATTATTCTTTATATCTTCCCATGTAAGAAAGCCTATACCGCCTACAATAATCAAAGCCATAATTGTCATATTCACGATTGGCTGTGTAGAATAAGAGGTTATAGAAGAAAAAAAAGGGGGGGATCTGACCATCTTTTGTTGCTATCGGCAACATTAAAAATAAACTTCCCAAAAGAATCACGGATAAAAACCCTAAAATAATAATCTGAAACGATGTGATATGTCGGTGTTTTAATTTATTTATTTTCTGCATAACAATATCCTCATCATCTTAATTTCTTATTTATATTAGCTTTATTTTATCTTTATTTGTATTAAATGGGCATAAAAAATAATATCTCGAAATTAAGATTGCATAAAGGAGAGCGAAAGTCCGAAAACTTCCGCTCTCCTTTTGGAATGTTGTTATAGAATGCCATCCAACATCAAATTAACTTTCAGGACATTTACAGTCTCTTCACCAAAAATTCCCAAAAACCTACCATCTGTACACTGTTTAATAATCGCTCTAACTTCATCTTCCGTCATATCATTTGCTTTTGCAACTCTTGCCACCTGATATTCTGCTGCTGCAGGAGAGATATGCGGATCAAGTCCACTACCTGAACAAGTCACGAGGTCAACTGGAATTGAAGTCTCATTCATATCAGGATTTGCTTCACGAATCATTTTCACTCGTTCAGCAACTAAATCTTCAAATTCATCACTAGCAGGAGAAAGATTCGACGGTGCCGCATATATCAATGTTTTACCGTTTTCATCTTTATAAGTAGATATATCAACATTCATAATACGTCCCCACATATGTTCTTCATCGGTATATTGTTGTCCCAAAAGTTCACAACCATATTTTTTCCCGTCCACTTCGATCAAACTGCCATTTGCCTTATCTGGAAAGATAAGCTGTGCTACTCCGGTTACAACCCCTGTATAAGCGACTCCACAAATAACAGTAAATAGTAAAAATATCATAAGTGCTTTCGGAAATACACTTTTTAATGCTTTCATCATAATCCCTCTTTCCTTATACCAATCCTAATAGAACTAGCAGCATATCAATCAATTTTACGAAAATAAATGGAGCAGCCAGTCCACCTAAACCATAAATCAGCAAATTTCGTGATAGTAGTTTTCCCGCTGAAACTTCACGATATTTTACACCTTTTAACGCCAATGGAATCAAGGCGATGATAATAAGTGCATTATAGATGATGGCCGAAAGTACAGCACTTTGTGGAGAATGCAATCCCATAATATTGAGTGCAGACAATCCAGGATAAAGTCCCATAAACAAAGCTGGAATAATTGCAAAATATTTTGCCACATCATTTGCGATAGAAAAAGTAGTCAAACTTCCTCGTGTCATCAATAGTTGCTTGCCAATACGCACAATATCAATCAGCTTCGTAGGTGAAGAATCTAAATCCACCATATTACCGGCTTCCTTTGCCGCCTGTGTTCCTGTATTCATGGCAACTGCCACATCTGCCTGTGCAAGAGCCGGGGCATCATTAGTTCCGTCGCCTGTCATAGCAACTAAATGACCTTTTGCCTGAAAATCACGAATCATAGACAATTTTCCTTCAGGTGTTGCTTCAGCAAGAAAGTCATCCACTCCAGCCTCGGCTGCAATCGCAGCGGCAGTCATCGGATTGTCCCCTGTAATCATAATGGTCTTAATTCCCATTTTCCGAAGATCTGCAAATTTTTCCTGAACGCCCTGCTTGATAATATCTTTCAGATGAATGACTCCAAGGATTTTATGATTTTTTGCAACAACCAAAGGGGTTCCGCCTTGTTTTGCTATATCCTGTACAATGCGGTCGCATTCCTCCGAGTAGACGCCGCCTGCCTGGGTAACATAAGCCTGCATAGATTCTGCTGCACCTTTCCGAATTTCATTCCCATCAAAGTCTACACCGCTCATTCTGGTTTTTGCTGTAAATGGGACAAAAATCATATGCTTATCTGCTAATTCTCTCCCCCTAATTCCATACTTTTCTTTTGCAAGAATCACTACACTCCTTCCTTCTGGAGTTTCATCGGCAAGAGATGATAACTGTGCTGCGTCAGCAAGTTCTTCTTCACTTACACCGTCTACAGGTATAAACGCATGAGCCTGACGATTACCGAGTGTGATTGTACCTGTTTTATCAAGCATCAGAATATCTACATCGCCAGCAGCTTCAATCGCTCGTCCACTCATAGCAAGTACATTTGCCTGATTGAGCCTACTCATACCAGCGATACCAATGGCAGAGAGCAATGCACCAATAGTAGTAGGTGCAAGACACACTAACAAAGCAACCAATGTTGTAATAGATGTTGGATTATCAATCCCTGCCTGTTTTGCCGAAAAAACAGAATATGTATAGAGAGACATAGTAACAAGGATGAAAATAATGGAGAGTGCTACAAGAAAAATTTGCAAAGCGATTTCATTAGGGGTCTTTTTCCTCGCGGCTCCTTCCACCATTGCAATCATTTTATCAAGAAAGCTCGCTCCAGCTTCGCTCGTAATCTGAACAACGATCCAATCGGACAGGACGGTTGTGCCTCCGGTAACGGCACTTCTGTCGCCACCGGCTTCACGAATAACTGGTGCAGACTCGCCAGTAATGGCACTTTCATCTACAGAAGCAGCTCCCTCAATTACCTCTCCATCGCCAGGAATTTGCTCACCTGCTTTTACAATTACAATATCTCCTTTTTTCAAAGTAGCAGAAGATACATTTGTAATTAACTCTTTTTTGTCAGCAGATGGAATTTTATGTGCTTCCACATCTTTTTTAGAAGCTCTTAACGCATCAGCCTGAGCTTTTCCTCTACCCTCGGCAATTGCCTCTGCAAAATTTGCGAAAACACAAGTAAACCACAGAATAACTGCGATTGAGAATGTATATCCGCTAGATGCATCTTTTAATCCAAATAAAGAAACAATCCATAATACAGTTGTTAGAATTGCAGATAAATATACCAACAGCATAACCGGATTTTGCACTTGCGTTTTCGGATTTAATTTTATAAACGATTCTTTTATCGCTCTGCCAATCATTTTCTTATCGGCGAAGGCGCTTTTCGTCTTTGATGTCATAACAATATCCCTCCTTAAACGATACTCTGGAAAAATTCTGCAATGGGACCTAATGCCAATGCTGGGAAGAAACTCAATGCACCCACAAGCAGGACAATAAAAATCAGCAGAAATACAAACATTGTATTCGTTGTAGAAAGTGTACCGGCAGTTGTTGCAATTTTCTTTTTCTCCGCAAGGTTTCCAGAAATTGCCAGTGTCCCGATGATCGGCAAAAATCGTGCAAACAACATCACAAATCCCAATAATAGATTTAAGAACATCGTATTTCCATTAAAACCAGCAAAGGCAGAACCATTGTTTCCACCACAGGAAGAAAAAGTATAAAGCAGTTCTGAAAAGCCATGTGCTCCTACATTATTCAAACTGCTTTCAATACCTGGCCATACTGCTGCAATTCCACTTCCAACAAGAATTGCAATCGGGGTTGCAAGACATACCAGAACAGACCATTTCATTTCATATGGTTCTATTTTCTTGCCTAAAAATTCTGGTGTTCTTCCTACCATTAGTCCAGCAATAAAAACGGTCAGAATTGCGAAAGCAAGCATTCCATATAATCCACATCCCACACCACCGAAAATAACTTCGCCAAGTTGCATCAAAAGCATTGTTACCATGCCTCCCAGCGGCGTGTAGCTGTCATGCATAGAATTTACGGACCCATTGGAAGCAGCTGTAGTAAATGTAGCCCAAGTAGAAGATGCAGCAATGCCGAATCGGGTTTCTTTACCTTCCATGTTTCCGCCCGCCTGATCTACCATAGAAACATCAACATTTCCGTTTTGAATAAGTTGTGGTGTTGCAAATTGCTCATTAACAGCAACCACGCTCAGTGCAAATACAAGGCAAAGGAACATTGCCATAAAAATTGCGATTCCCTGCTTTTTATTTTTTACTGCGTTACCAAAAGTAAAACATAGTGCCGCAGGGATTAAAAGTAGTGAAATCATCTCAATCAAATTGGTAAATGCATTAGGGTTTTCAAGTGGATGTGTCGAGTTGACTCCCATAAATCCACCGCCATTTGTACCTGTCTGTTTAATGGCAACCTGACTTGCAGCTGGTCCCATCGGAACAAACTGCTCTGTCACAATTTCTGCATCCTCTACAATCTGACCGTCAACGACAACAGTTCCAGCTTCCAAATCTATTTTTGCATTTTCTAGTATTTCGCCTTCAGCACTTACTCCGATTGGCTCCACAAGAGATACGGTTTCTCCAGCTTTCAAATTCTGAATAACGCCACCACTAACTAGCAGCAAGGAAATTACCAGGTTAAGCGGGATTAAGATATGGATGATAATTCTTGTCATATCTACCCAAAAACTGCCCAGCCCATCTGTTTTCACCCTCATAAATCCTCGAATCAAAGCAAATAGAACAGCAATACCTGTTGCAGCAGACACGAAGTTCTGCACAGTCAGGCCAAGAGCCTGAGTTAAATAGCTAAGGGTGGATTCACCACTATACGCCTGCCAGTTTGTATTTGTAATAAAGCTAGCGGCTGTATTAAAAGACAAATCCCATTTTACACCAGGTAACCCTTGTGGATTTCCGGGTAGAAAACCCTGAAAGAGTTGGAGCAAAAACAAAAACACCAATCCGATACCAGAAAAGATGAGAACAGAAATGGTGTATTTTTTCCAATTCATTTGTTCATCCTTATCCACCCGCAATACCTTATATACGGCGTTTTCACAAGGGGTGAGAAGTTTAGATAAAAAAGTTTTTTCACCATTCATTACATTTTTGATATATGCTCCAAGTGGAATTGCAAGAACAACCAAAATAGCAAGATATAGTATGCATTGTATAACTACATTCATTATTGTTTGTCTCCTTTCATAAGAACATAAACATAGTAGATCAGTAACGCTACAGCGCACAGACCAATAACTCCAACAAGAATACACATAATATTTTCCTCCTTTGCTTTCTGCATTTTACTACTATTTGCGTTAAAATGGGATTAGCAGCATAGATATAAAATTAAAACTATCTAAAGATGATTACAGCAAGCCCAAAATCCATGCTATAGGCAATATAAGTACTGTTGTTGAAGCAGCAACCGCCATTAAAATGAAAAGCGGAATTCCAATGAACATCATTACAAACGCAATATATGGATGGTGAAAAACAAATCGTTCTGCCTTTCTATCGAAGTCATCTTCAAATTTATGGATTGATTTTATTATTGCTGTCATAACACATTCCTCCTTACATTTATACGATAGCACAGGAGAAATTAAAATAGGAAAAGTAGATGTACTAAGCAGATTAAGATATTCTAAAAACACTTACTGGCAAGCAATGCAATCTTACGTAAGATTGCGTATTTAGCAGAAATCCCGTTCCCGGAATTCCTGCTAAATGCTTGTTGGTGACATATCCCCAAACCCCTGAGATCATTGCCGGTGGCAATGGCTGCGCGTTCCGTTGGAACGCTGAAAACGAAAAGCAGACAACCTTATTGACGAGATTTTTCTGTGCTGCGCTGCGGTTGTGGCGGGGAAGAAATCTCCAATAGATATTCCACATTAGCCCGAACATTATGAAGTTCTTTCATATCATTTTTGGCCTGCTTATAGGCAGAATAGGCTTTCCGTTTTTGTTCCAGAAGATCGGTGTATTCCTCCCGGAGAGATTTGACAGAGGGGAGCTTTTTGATTCCCAGCTCGTCAAAATGATTCTTTGCCGCCTTGTGCAGCAGAATTTCAGCTTCATGTTCTGTTCGGAATTTTTTGCTGTACCCGGCTTTGCGATATTCTACATAGACAGCCCTCGTTTTCGCATAGTTTACGATCTGCTTTTGCAGCTCGGCATTGGCGTTCATTCTTGACTCCAAATCTTTAATCTGAACGGATAAGGTATTGAAATTAGTGGTAGCGGCGTTGGCTTTTTCCAGAAGATCCTCATAACCCATATCGCCATGTTCTTTTAAGTAGAGCACTGCCTGGGAAAGCTGTTTTAAGTTGAACACTTTTGCCCAACGCTCATAACCGGGACCTTTGCCGGAACGGATCGCAGCTTCAATATCAACCAGCAATCCAACTTTGGAAACCGGTTTTTTTGAAAAAGTATGGCGGGATTTTACTGTCCGTGTACCGGCAATCCGTTCTTTGATGGCCTGTTCTGTATAATCGCCTTTGAGCGTATCGCATCGGGTATAATTTTCTTGTCCCGGAACTCGGAACCGAAGATGTTTTCTTTCACGGTTAACTTCAATCCCGGCAGCCTCCAGCTTCTTTAGAAGTTCCTCAAAATCTTTTGGCTTTTCCTCTAATGCAGCATCAATAGCAATGCGTATCTGCTCCTGAAAGGAAGGCTGCTTTTTATTTCCCAGCCATGTGCCATAATGCTCCCGGCTGGGTTTCGGATTTTCTACAATCGAAAGTCCATGCTCCAAACACAGCTTGTCATTCATTCGCCGGATTGCCCAGGTAGAGCCCCAGAAGTTGCGAAATTTTTTCTGACAGTCCAGTGTAGTAGAGTTGATAATGATGTGATTATGGACATGGTGCTTATCTACATGGGTGCAGACGACAAAGGCATGGTTTCCTTTTGTGAGTTTCAGCGCCAGCTCCCTGCCGATCTGATTGGCTTCTTCCGGCGTAACTTCGCCGGGCTTAAATGCCTGACGGAGATGGTAGGCGATCACATCATCCGCACCCTGATTTCTGCCGGTCAGATTTGCATACTGTCGTTTGGACAGAAGAAACTCTGCATCAGCAAGCCGGGTATCACACTCATAGCCATAAATGAATTTTCCAAAATCGGTTTTCTGCGGATTTTCTACATAATCAATAATATCTGCAATCGCAGTAGAGATATTCCGACCTTTTCCTACATGCAGAGGCATCAGTCTTGTGGTCGCTATTTTCGTCACCTCCTTAACTTAATTCCAATCAGAGAAGTTATAATTGCAGAAAAAGAGCGGGGCTGCCTATGCGCCCCGCCAAATCTGCTTAACCAAATATAAAATCCTTTAAGGCACTGTTTGCCCCGCCAATGATCCCTACCAGCCATGCAGCCGCCAGAGGCAGACCGTATGGACTGATAAGAAAGGCGATCATAAGCCAGGCAAGACCCGGCAAAAATCCTGCGACAAAGAACAGCACCAATGCCGCCAGAAAGATGATCCCGGAAAGAATCCCAAGTACCGCACCGGAAAGGACCACCAAAAATTTACATACCAGATAAAGAATCCCCGTAACCAGCATAAAGGGAAGTGCCAGTAATTTACCTATCAAACGCATACGCTTTGCCTCCTTTCAGAAGGGCATCTGCCCTTATAAAAATTTTACCGTGACGGCAAAAAGAAAGCAACGGCTTTCCGGCTGTTTATGAAATGTTTGCAAATCCCCGGATCAGTTTATCCATGCCATCCCAAAGGCTGTCCAGACGGGTGCGGATGTCATCTATATCTGCGGCATAAATATTGCCGGTCTCATTGGCCCGTCTGGTATATTGGTTTAAGTTATTGGAACAAATGCGGAGAAGCCGGATCATTTCCTGAATATCTCCCATATCAAGGTGAATGATGTAACCGTCTACGGCCATCTTTCGCAGATATGCCGACAGGTTGGTAATGCCAAGTTCCGCCATGCGTTCTTTTACCAGTTCGGCCTCCGGTTCGGACATGACAAATTCGACGCGGACGGATTTTTTGTTATGCCCGCCCTTCATCGTTCCAACCCTCTTTTATGAGATGAGACCTCCTGTGTTGAAACCACCGTCTTTGCTCTTTTGAGTTTTTCCCGCAGGGTGGTCTTTTCCAGCTTATCAAGATATTCCTCCAGATTTCCGGCTGTCGCATGATAGCTGCGTTTGAAGCGTTCCCGTTTTAGGATCATCATCAGCTCCGGCTCATTTTCCGGCAGATAAGTCATTGTTTTAGGGGCTCCATGCTCTGGCATAAACCGGTTCATAAGCTGTCTCCGTTCCTGATAGGGAATCGTGATAACATTTCCATCCTCAAATGCAACGGCTACATTTCCGATTGGACAGGTCAGCTTTTTCATCCGTTCCACATGTTCTCTGTAATTTAATGGATAGAGATCGCCAAATATTTTTCCGTCCCTGACTTCTTTCAAAGAGATGGCATAAGCCAAAACGGGATCATTTGTCTGTTCCTGGTAAAACCGCCACACTTTGTTTTCATGGCTGCCCTCCAGATAAACTTCCCGTTCACGCAGGGTATAGGTTCCGCAGGGGCGTGACATCCAAAGAAGCTGTTTATCCTCTGAACGGTCTGACACAGCCAGTTTTGAGATCAGTTCTTTATCCAGGTCAAAGTCCTCTTTATAATGTTGGGTATGAAGATCTACGATACGGGAAAGAGCACCCAGAAGCTCTACATTCTCAAATCTTACCCCAGCCATCAGCGTTCCCTTTCCGGCACAGGAGGGATCATCTGCCTTGCTTCATGCTCCGGTTTGTCTGCTTTCAAACGGTCCATCAAAGACGGCTTTGCTTCCGGCACCAGCTCCCGGATTTCTTCATCCGTCTGTCCGTCTGTCAGATCCGGGCGCACAGGAGGTTCGTTGTTCAGCCTGCCATCCAGCATATTGTAGTTGCCGGTCTGACCTTCCTCATAAAGTTCCGCATTGCGCAGATAACTCTCCGGCGCCTGAAATGGCTGTCCGGCAAACAGAATTTCTCTTTGGGTGGTAAACTGTGCAAGGACCCCATTTTGCAGTCTCGCAAATTCTTCATACTGGCGCAGGGTAAGCCCTCGTTCCAGCATTTCCGCCTGGGTATGCGCCCAGCCTTCTCCATAAAGAAAATAATACATGTCGGGCTGATCACAGACAAAACACAGGGAACCGTCCTGATTGTCATAGTAAGATGGCTGCATATCCTGGTAATGGAAGCGTTCCTCACGCCCCAAATACACACGGTTGTCCGCACCCAGCATAGCGACCATACCCGCGTAATTACTATGGACCGCAGAGCGGATTTCTACCAGCGGATCTGTTTGAGAAGGAATCTGTCTGCCCGGAATCTCATTTTGTTTTTCCGCTGCATCATTTCTTGGTGTCACTTCTTCATGGCTGCGTGCATCCAGCTCCGGTTGAGATGTTCCTTTCCGAACAGCACCGGGTTCCGGTTCTTTTTCTTTCACATAGTATCGGACATTTGCTGTCGTATGCTCGTTGGCTTCCTTTGCATAGTTTTCAGCAGCAGCTTTGGTATCAAACTCCAACGGTTTTCCATTTTCCTTGCACCAGCTTTGTGCCGGTCCGAAAATAGAAGTGCTGCTTCGTACTGCCCATACACCATAGGTCAGTTTCTTTTCCATTCCGCATCCCTCCTTATCGTTCCTGTTGTTTGGAAGTTTGTTGCTTTTTTACCGGGTCTGCCGGTTTTGTTGCTTTTAGCTGCTGACGGAGAGAATTCTTATGCTCCGGTTCGGAATCTGTGATGTTGACATATTCGCCAATGATACAGAGCGCTTCTCCATAACTGCCGGAAACAAATACCCGATCAGACATTTCTTTTGCCTGTTCTTTCAAACCATGCTCCCGCAAAGTACGGGAAGCAATACCCAGCAGATTAAAAATGTTCCCATCTGCTCCGATCAGCGGACAATCCGGTTTATCTGCCAACGCTTCCGGTGTTTCTATAAATCCGCCTAAATAATTCGGCACAAAGTCCGACAGCCATGTGCCGCCATAGACTTCATGGGTCTGTAAACGCCACAGGGCAAGTTTTCCTATATCCAGTTTCACATCATCAAACGGGTAAAGCAGACAGGTCAGTTCGCCGTGCTGAAAAGCAGCCACATTCTCAAACTGACAGCCATCTTTCAATATGCCTGCTTTTGTCAGCATTTCATTGATCCCGTCCACCCACTCTGTCAGATCCCCGCCACAGCCCTGTAAAATCAGTCCTTCCTTATCCGGCATACGGCGAAGATTCTCCGCAGTAATCGTGTTGATATTCAAAAAATCGCCTCCTATCGTTTTTGTTAAAATATATGTTTTGTCCGCAACTTAACCTCATTTCAAAGCACCGGAGTATTCTTATACAGCTCCCTTGAAAACAGGTGCAAAAAGCCCTTGAAAATCAAGGACTTTTAAGGCTAAGTTGCGGACATATCATGGTTGGTTTTGCCGCTGCCGGCGTTTGCGTTCCCGCTCTGATTTCCGTCTTGCATAGATCCGGCAGGCATCGGAACAATATGCCTGGCTGGTCGTAGGAAGATATGCTTTTCCGCACACAGGGCATATTTTCTGTCTCATGGAGGTGTCCTCGCCGGTAATGGCTGATTCCAGTGCTGCATCCACCGGCAGCACCGCTTTTTCAAAGTACCTGCAATAAGCACCGGTCCACCATTTATTCAGCATGTAACAAGGGCTGTCCAGAGGAAGGCAGATCTTATCCTGGGAGTCATAGTTGGCGCAAAGCTCCGTAACCAGCTTTCGGATCGTAGCCCGCTCCGAGCGGTTCAATTCTCTCTCCGCCATAACGCCTACCTTTCCGGGGCTCTGCTTTGCCGACCGCTGGAAATTTCGGTTGTATCAGTAACATTCCTGGGCTGTGAAAGGGCATCGGCGATAGAGTTCCGCTTTTTCTGTTTTGGTTCATGGTAAATAAAAAGTTCATTTTTTCCTGGTACATACAACAATCCATTTTCTTCGCAGCGGAAAATATCACATTCTTTGTCTGTTGAAACGGTATAAAAGTCTTTGTAATCATAAGGTGCTTTTTGCCGATCCTGATAGGTACACAGCCCTAAGTTGGGGTCACTTGCCAGCCGTTTCGATATGGCGAAAAAGTCGCCTTCTTTTTTGTGAAATTTTCGTATGGGCGTGAAGTGATAACCGCCATATTCAAAGGTTTTTCGATCGCTCATTTACGCCTGCCTTTCTTTACTGGAAATTCCAGCTTGAAATTCACATATTTACCGCCGGTATCATCCAGAATCACTTCCGCATCATAGGTCTTTCCTGTTTTTTCACTGTAAAGCCCGGACATAGAAATACGGCCCTCTTTCAAAAGAGCCGCTGCCACAGACTTTGTGATGGATTTTTTCTTGCTGGAAAAGAAACGGTTATCTTTCCAAAGAGCAAAAGAACATTCCCTGTTGTCGCAGAAAAAACCTTTCTTTCCTTCATATACCGGGGCTCCGCAGCGAGGACATACCCCTACGGCTTCATGTGCAGTTCCTCTGGAAGAAGGAAACAGATCCGCAAAACATTCCTCCGGGGCAGTATGTTCTTTTACCAGCGTCCGGCTCATATCTGCAATCTGATCCATAAAAGACGTTGCCGACAGTTCGCCATGTTCCACTTGTTTCAGCATGGATTCCCATTCTGCAGTTAAGATGGGAGATTTGATATTGTCCGGCAGGACTGCAATCAGGTTCCTTCCTTTTTCCGTAGGAATGAGCTGCTTTTTCTTTCTCTGTACAAATCCGGCAGAAACCAGCTTTTCCAGTGTTGCCGCACGGGTAGCCGGAGTACCCAATCCTTTACGCTCGGCATCTTCCGGCATATCTTCCGCACCGGCGGTCTCCATAGCGGACAGCAGCGTGTCCTCCGTATAGTGTTTCGGCGGTGAAGTTTTCCCTTCACGGAGACTTGCTGACACAGTTTCAAAAGTCTGTCCTTCCTTCAGCACAGGGAGAGCGGCATCTTCATTTTCTCTGTGTTCCGTTTCACTCTGCCTGATACTCATACGGTGAATCCGTTCCACCTCTTTCCAGCCGGACTGTAAGATGGTCTTTCCTTTTGCCGTAAAAGTATATCCCTGGCAGTCTAACATAGCGGTGACCGCTTCAAACCGGTTTGCCTGCGTTGTGGCACAAAGCAGTCTGACGGCAAGCAGGGTAAGCACATCCCGCTCCCCGGAAGGAAGCTCTGACAGGTCTGTCCGTGCAATCTCCACAGTTGGGATGATGGCATGGTGGTCGGTCACTTTGCTGTCGTCTGTTACCCGGTCAATGTCCGGCTCTCCGGCGCAGCCTTTTCCAAAGGGCATATTGTCACGCAGCCACAGGATCAGGGAAGCGGCGGTTGCCTGCATGTCCTTCGTCAAATACTGGCTGTCCGTTCTCGGATAGGTTGCCAGCTTCTTTTCATAGAGAGATTGCACATAATCAAGGGTCTGTTGAGCCGTATAGCCATAAATACGGTTACATTCCCTTTGCAGAGTTGTAAGGTCATAAAGGCGGGGAGGCTGTATAGTTTTTACCTGCTTTTCCACAGAACGCACAAAAGCGGAGTTGTGGTCACAGTCCATACGGATTTTTTCAGCCTCGGATCGTTCCGTCATTTTTTCGCCGGAAGCAGTAAAACCTCCGCAGGTGATTTCCGGCACATAAAAAGGCTTGCTGATGAAGGATTCAATATCCGACTCACGCTGTACCAAAAGTGCCAGCGTCGGTGACATAACACGGCCGACATTTAGTGTGACACCATACAGGACAGAAAAAAGCCGGGTGGCATTGATCCCGATCAGCCAGTCGGCTCCTGCCCGGCATACTGCCGCATCATAGAGCTTATCGTAATCACTGCCGGGACGGAGATGGTCAAAACCCTCACGGATCGCCGCATCCTCCATACTGGAAATCCAAAGGCGTTCCATAGGCTTATTACATCCGGCATATTCATAGACCAGACGGAAGATCAGTTCTCCTTCACGCCCGGCATCCGTAGCGCATACCACGGAATCAACCCGTTTGTCCTTCATCAGCCGGCACAAAAGGGCAAGCTGCGTTTTCTTATCCTTTGGAACTTCATATTTCCAGTTTTCCGGTAGGATCGGAAGATCCTCATACCGCCATTTGGCGTACTGTTCTTTGTAAGCCTCCGGCTGTGCCAGTTCCAAAAGATGTCCCACGCACCAGCTCACCAGATAGCCGGAACCTTCGAGATAACCGTCTTTTCTTTCCGTTGCGCCTAATACTGCTGCCAGTGACATAGCAACAGAGGGCTTTTCTGCAATCACAAGTTTCATATTTTTGTAACCTCCATTTCTTACAAACTTACTTCACTGCGGTTGGGCTGCTTCGGTATTGCGTGATCTGCCTGCTGAAGCTGTGCTTTTTTATCCGAGAGCCGTCCTAAAACGCTTTTTTCCTGTCCACGCTGCAGCAGCTTTGTCTCACGGTCATAATACTGGACCTTATCCGAAAGGCGGTCCTCCGGGGCTACCTGGGTAGCATTGACCTCCCGTACCATAGCTTCCAATTCGGAAAGCTGCATGGAACCATTATCCGGCAAAATCAGCAGCTCATGGATCGATGACGGAAGGACATAAAAATTGATGCCGAGCAATTCAGCGACTTTTTCCAGAACGCCTTCCTGTGCTGATACGGACGCACCGTTTAATTTTTCCTGATTTGTCAGGATATAAATGGGTACAAACCCTATATCCAGCGGTTCCTCCCGGTTAAAGAGGTTTTCAGGTTTTACAGAGAAGATACTTTCTGCCATGACTTCTTCCATGTCATAAAGGCAGACAGGACTTCTGGCATTTGTGGTCTGCATGGCATCTTTATGGAGCTGTTCTTTTGTGATCCCCCACATCTGCATCATGCTTTCTGTAACAGCAACAGAAGCAGTTCCTTCCTCATCTGCCGCAACCTGAATTCTGTAATAGGCCGCCAGCTCCCCGCAGAAAGTATAAGGCTTTCCTTTCAGATATTCCTGATTTGTTTCTGGATCGCACATTTGTACCGCCAGCATAGGACGGACCGCCTCATAGTTTTCCAGTATAGAAATGTCCAGCGGAACCCGGTTGTAATTTTCCAACTGGATCTGTGCAATCTGTTTCATGGCAGTATCTAAAGGTATCCCACGTTCCACCTGCTCGGCGAGTGCTTCCAAATAGATTGTTGGTGCAGCCCGTTCTCCGGGTAAAAGGATCGTCAGTCCGGTCAGCATCCGGTCGTTGCTTTTTGTTACTTCATTGACGGAAATTACTGCGTTCTGGTATTCCATAGGCAGGTATTCCTTGATATGGCTTTTTACATATTCTACAAAATTCTGATTCAATCGTTGTCCTCCTTTTTATCCGTCAGATCTGCGTTGTGTTTGGTTTCGGAAGGTTCCGTGTTCTCTTTTCCGACCTGCATAAGACACATCAGCATAACGCCGGAAGCCATTCCTCCGGCAAAGGTAAGGAAATGTGAAATCAGGTTCCACATAAGCATTCCTCCTAAAAATGGGTAAAGAAAAACGCCCACTTCAAAGTGAGCGCATCAACAGGTATCTATTTTGTTTTTGGTTTCAAGTGATCCGGCAGGACGATCTCTCCAACCGGGATTTCCCGCAGTTCCTTCTTCATCCGATGGGTGAAGCGGATCGTCTTTGCCGTACCGCCGGTTTCCCGTCCGTCATATACAGCGATCACTCGGTCGGAGTGCTCTACCATATAGCGGTTTCTGTGGGAGTAGACGCTTGGGAGATATTTTTCCTGTATGACAACAACATCCGCACAAGCCTCCAGCAGTTCACGGGTTCTTGTTTTCTTATTCAGGCTGTCCAGACGTTTGCGGTAAGGGATCACTGCGATCAGCTCCAGCGCCGGATTAGTCTGCTTTCTTTCCAACACCAGCTCTGCAAAATACTGATCCACGCCATCTGCAAAGCCACTCATAAAACAGGTGAATCCATCTGTAACGGCAGCATCGATCTCATGTTCCAAAGCGGCTTTTATTTTGTTGATCTCATTCTGCGGCAAATCCCTGTGTCCGGTAACACAGCAAGTCTTTCCTTTCATCGGTCATCCCTCCATCTGATAGGTAAAATTCTTCACTTTTCACATAGTAATAGATTTTATTTAGCAAGTCAACGATAATACCCTTTTTCTCTTTGCGGATAATAAAGGGGTGTAAGGTACAATCTATTACAGAATGGGAGGTGAAGGCGATGTATGAAGATTTTGTCCCGGAACGATTAGCGAAGCTGCGGACACAAAAAGGAGTTTCCGCACGCGATATGTCTTTATCGTTAGGTCAGGCAAACAACTACATCAATAATATTGAGAATAAAAAGTCACTTCCCGCTATGCAGTCTTTTTTCTACATCTGCGAATATCTGGGTGTGACACCGCAGGAATTCTTTGATGAAGGAAATACCTACCCGGAAACCTTAAAGGAATTCATTGCAGAGGCAAGACAGCTTGATCCTCAATCCATGCAATATATCCTCGGTATTATGAAAGAACTCAATAGCAGAAAGTAAGCGGTCACGGTAATGGCCGCTTTTTTCGTGACTTTCTTTATTATATTTTATAATGTTCTCGAAATGTCCGCTCCCTATACCGATAAGTATTCAAAAACTGTTCCCCAAACAGCCTTTTTCTATTCGCCGGTACTGCCAAAGCTGCCGGTTCCTCGTTCTGTTCCCAGATCGGTTACAAAATCCGCAATGACGATCGGCGTGATCACAAGCTGCCCGATACGGGCTCCCTTAAAAAGAGACTGCGCCTGATTGCTTACATTGCTGATGATCGCATGGATCTCTCCACGGTAACCAGAATCCACAGGCGGCAGTTCACAGACCAGACCTTTTACCGCCATGCTGGTACGAGGAAAGATATATCCCGCATATCCATCCGGTATTTCCAGTCCAAAACCAAGAGGAATTTTGGCGATTTCTCCGGGCTGTAAGGTGCAGTCATAGGGCAGATAAACATCTGCTCCGGCATCATTGCCATGCGGACGGTAAGGACGCTGGTGCTCCGATACGCCAAAGTCGATCAGTTTTATTTTCATCGGCAGCCTCCTTCCCAAAGAGCGGGATAGTCTTTTTCTAAAATATCCTCTGGCGTCATATCTGCCTGCAGTTTTCGCCCGCAGGTCATTTTCCCTTCCAGACATCGATCCATCTGACAGAAAGATCCGGTCAGTGACGGGGCAAACAAGGTAGGGCTTAGGTCATAAAGTTCTTTCCAGACCTTTAACAGCACGATCCTTGTTTCATCTGTATTTCTCCGGCATACCCGCTGGCTGATGATATGTTTCCACTGATAAGGGGTGGCGCTGATGAGCAGCACATTTCTAAATCCCTGGGGCGTGGCATAGCCGGCCGCATCGTGCCCGCTTCCGGCAGTGCACAGGGCTTCATAACATTTCATGCTTTCATGACAGCTTTTTAAGTACAATTCCCGTACCACTGCCGGAGCCGTCATAATAGAATACGGGACAGCGAAATCCGCCTGTCCCGTATAGTTGCTGTACTGCAGCGATGCACTCATAAATTTTACTTCGTTCTGGTGGCGGGTGATCTGCGCCAGAAAACGCCTGCTGGCGCCGACAATGGCTACCGTGATCACCGCAAATTTCTGGATGGTAGGATGGGGAAGCGCCCCCATAGCTGCTACTGTCTGAACGCTGAATGATTTTTCGTAGAGCTCCATCAGGTCGTCCATTGAGGCAATCTTATGTCCCTGCTGGGTAAGTCTTGCCGCAAAGACCATGTTTTTTTCTGCTTCCGCTACCGCCTGGCAGTTCAAAATTTTTACTTCAATCTGTTTAATTGGTATGTCCCTCCTTTACAATCGCTTTCAGTAAGAACAGATAGTTAAGACTGTCTGTGATCTTTTCGTCCCATGTGTCCATCGGATAAACTGTTTCCTCGGCAAAGCACATATCGTATAGAGAAACAATATGCTTTGCCAGCATACCGGCAAGGGCACGCTGGGGCGTTGTGTGCTGTAAAGTTGCCGCTGCCTTAAATGCACCCAGCCGGTCCGGATCATCCCCGGTGTATTCTTTGGTTTTCCGTTTCAAGGTATCAGCACAGAGCCGCACCTGTTCGTCAAAAACGGCATTGACTTCATTTTGCGTAATATAGCATCCCTCCTTTGAAAACAAGAAACCGGCTATTCTAAAGCATCTTAGAATAGCCGGCAAATAAATGGATATGTAATTGTTTATAGTGTATTGATCTCTTTTTCCAGTTCCTGGACCGCTGCTATGACTGTCTCAAATGTCGGAACATCCCCATACAACATATCCTGCATAGAGTTATAGTCCGCTTCCAATGCTGCGAACCGATATTCCGGCGGGAGTAATTTTAATGTGCCCGGCACAGCCTCCGGGTACTTCGCCCATGCTCTGGGATAGAATTTCATTTTGAAATCTACAACTTTCTTCAGGAGATCCAGCCTGGAAAAAGCAGCTTCTTTGACCGGTGTTGCAGCCATGCGGTAGAGATCATAATAATGTCTGGAATACCGCTGCGGCATTTCCAAATGTTCCGGTCTGTTCGCTTCATGGTGCAGGATTGTGGCTTTTTCCCAGAAGGTCCGTTCCGGGGCAACGGTAAGGATTGCGGTTTCTTTTTGCTCAAAAATCTTCGGATAATATTTTGCCGCGTATGGTTCGATCAGCGCTGTTTTTGCAGGAGTCCACGCTGCCAGCGCACCAATCTCTAAACGGATCACCTGTAAAGTCGCCGTATTCGTAAAAAGGTGCGGATAGGCGAAAATGACCGTCTGTTTATCCTTTTCATCTATGTAGACATTTGCTTCACAACCGATTTCCTGGGATAAGCCGGCTTTGACTGCCGGGCAGAATGTTTCGGACAGAAATACCTCTGCACGCACATTGGCTTCTTTGTTAAAAGCATCCTGTTTTGTATTGGAACGTTTCTCCCATGGTTCATCTTTGCCATATCCCAATACACGCCAGTCCAGAATCAAATCAATATCTTCTGAAAACCGGCTGATCAGGTGAAAGGCTTTTGAAAGGCTGGTACCACCCTTAAAGGTGATGGACTCTTTCCATGGTGAGCGGTGAAATAAATAATCCAGCGTAAAACATACCCAAAAGTCTTTTTCCACGATGGCATCATTCAGCCCCATTTTATCTGCTGTATTTCTGAACAGCTCCCTGCGGTCGTTATCTGAAAGTCTTGCTATATTTCTCATTGTACCTTTTCACCTCCACAAATCTGCCGTATCGTATCGTAAACCCAATCCGTAGACTCGGTTGCTTCCTTCAAACAAGCCTGTTTATCCTTGTCTGTCAGTTTTTCGGAAAGCATCTGTATGACTTCTGGCGTAACATTCGATCTGCCAAGCGTTTTTAATGCCTGTATAACCAAACTTGTCATATAGGACAATCCGGTAATCTCCTTATTGGTCCGGTGCTTAAATTCCAGCTTTGTAGAGTTCCACTCGTAGGTCTTATATGGACCATCGCTGATATAGGACCATACTGCTGTTACCTGTGTTGAAAGACCTAACAGGTTCAATGCTGTATTCCCACATGGGGCAATCGTCCAGTGATAACTTCGTGCCAATGCGTTCGCCACCGCTTCCGGGTCTGCCGCCACATATTCATCCAGAAGTTTGCTATATTTTGGTTTTTCATAAACTCCTTTCAAAATACGGCGCAATGTTCCTGATTGCACTAAACGGCTTAAACTTTGACGAATAGTGGATGTATCTGCAATATCCGCAAAATCAGACATCACAAAAACAGTTCCATCTTCAAGAGAAAGAACACGCTCTCGTATTCGTTTTGTATATCCGTTGTCCACAATACCGCCTCCCTTCATGTCACGAATATTATATATTATTCGTGACATGATTGCAATAGGTCCTATTCCTCTTATTTTGAGTGTTCCCATTAAAAATCTGATTTATACATCAAAAATCAAAAATTTTGCAAGGCAGTACAGTTTTCATATATGTCACATATTTTATATATTATTCGTGACATCAGGCAGTTGGCAGGTAGATCCAGTCGTGCATCAGGCACACGCTGGGTTCATCCTCCCTGGGAACCAGACGGTAGGTACATTCCCCATAGACCGTGCGTTTGTCCTCGATCTCCATGCCATAGGCTTTATAAAAGCGGTATTCCAGATTGGAGATAATACAGCGCAGGGTTTGCAGAGCCTCCCTTTGAGCTGATACGATCAGGTCACGGTCGATGCTGCGCTTCAAAAACAGCAGCGATTTGTAAAGCTGTACCTCTGTGCGGTAAGGGCGGCAGTCTTTCGTTTCCAGCCATCCGCAAAAAGCGACCGGTCCGCTCTGGATCACACTGCGGTCCGGGTGATAATACTCGTAGCAGTCCAGGTTTGCCGTATTCAGAAGATAGAGCATTTCCCGGACTTCATTTTCCGGCATGTCGTAAAACCGCAAAAGCGAGCGGTAAAGATGGACATAGCCGGGAATGGAAATCATGGTATTTACCATAAAATAAAATCCTCCTTGTAAACAGCAGGTGCGGGAGCTTTTGCCCCCGCACCGTCTAAAATCTATATTTCGTTATCTACTTTCACGAGTTTTCCCATGACAAGGAAGCGTCCTGTGCCGCCCGGCGTACAGGTAGAAAGGGTCAGTACCTTATCGCTGCAGGTCACAGTCACATCACTTTCCACCGCAGAACGTTCCTTCATAGCTGTAAGCCAGGTAGTATAAGCACCGTCATCCTTCCAGGAAAGCTGCCAGGGAGAAGTTTCACTGCCGGATTCTTCCGGCTTTGCTGCAAAAGCCGCAAAGATCTCCATGACATAACCACCCTTCGGAGTAACGAGATACATCTGCCTGTGGGTATCAAAGTAACTTTGTTCATCGTACCGGTTCAGCAGCGCAAACATGGAACCATCCCGCATATTATGACCGTAAATGATCGTATTGCGGTCTGAAAAATCTGCCCGGTTTTCATAGTCGGCAAACAGGCAGCCAACCTTGTTATAGGTCCCGTCATAAAGATGGTTCAGGTAATACTCGTTGTTGTCAGTCTGCGTCACCGGATAATTGAGCACCGTATCAGGAAGGGAAAGCCATCCGATGATGTCCGGTCCATTTTCACGGAGCGCTTCAAAGTCTACCGAAGGCAGGACAATATCGGCATCGTCCTGTTTTGTTTCTGTCGGATCGGTTGCCTGCTCCGGGGAGTCTGTCTGCTCCGGTACTTCTACATATCCGGCAAGGTCCCGATAGGCGTCTTTACTCTCGGCATACTGGTTCAGGTCACGGAACACCAAAAAACCGCTGCCAAGAGCCACCAGAACGCAGAGTGAAAGGACAGAAACCCCGACAGCCGTTCTTTTCAGGGAAGTCCTGCTGTATTTTCCCTTTTTGAAATAATACACAGCAAATACGCTGCCGCCGATCAGTGCGGCTGCCAACAGTCCGCCATATAGGAAAATATACGGATCATCCCCGGTCTGCGGTACCGGCTTTTGAGGGGTGGAAGGATTGGACGGAACAGAAGGCTTTTCTGGCTTCTCCGGCTTTTCCGGTTTTTCATTAAAGAACTGGACCGTAGATGTCTGGTCAGCTTTGATCTCCACCGTAGCGGCATCAGGAATGATGTAATCCTTGCTTGCCCGGTTTGCAACTTCTGTTACGGTATAAATACCGACACGAAGGCCCTTAACTTCAATCACGCCGGATTTTGGAGTGGTGAATGTCTCGCAGTAGGAGCCGTCCGCACTCTTAACCTCGATGGCAAAACCATCTTTGCGCCCGTCGCTGGAATCCTTTGTGATCTTTAAGTTGCCGCGGTAAGCCTCATTGGTAAATCCGTGCCCGGCTTCTCCATTTTCCACAACTGCGACCTGTCCATCTTCTGTGATGGAAAAATAGTAAGCGTTTGGATCAGGCTGATAGCCCTCCGGCGCTTTGCTTTCTTTGATAAAGTAGCCGCCAGCCAGAAGGTTTTCCGCCGTATGATAGCCTGCATCGGTTTCTTTCAGCGTACCGATCTTTTGATCGTCAGGATCATATTCCTGGTTGGCGTTGGAATCCGCATACAGGTCGAACACCGCACCGGGCAGGAAACGCAGGAAAGAATTCTTATCTTTCTTATCCTCCTTTTCCACAGGGGAAGGTTCTTCCACAGCTTCGGTTTTAGTTACCTGCACACTGCCGCGGATCAGGGTGTTTTCCACACGGATCTCGATATGCTGTCCGTCTGCACCGATATATACATGGTGCTGCTGCGGGCTTACCGTATAAAGGTCAGGGGCAGAGATCTCCTTGACGATCCAGTGTCCGTAAGGAATGTTCTCAAAGGAAAAACTGCCGTCTTTTCCGGTAACAGCAGTAAGCAGTGCATTTTCTTCGGTAAATTCTTCTGTATCAGGTCTAAACAGTCCCATGAGCGCACCGGCCAGCATGACATCTTCGCCGCCTTCTGGGTTTTCCCCAACTTTTACACCGTCTACACGCCCGCGGAGAAGTTCATTGGAAACAGCCTCGCCTTCATTGACAAGGATCTGTACCAGGGCGGTTTCCTGTCCGGCATATTCAAAGACGACCGGATATTTCTGATCCGAAAGGATATAGGCGCCGTTGGTCGTGCGTTCCTTGACATAATAGCTGCCAAAAGGCAGGTCGGAGGCGAAGGAAGCGCTGTAACCGCCGGATTCATCAGACGAAACAGAGACCACTTCCAGAAGTCCATCTGCCGGGATCACGCTGCCATCTGCCGCCGTCAGGTCTGCGGAAGCATAAAGTCCAAAGGAAATATCCTTATATTCCTCGTTCATGCCAAGACCGAACAGGTCATCGGTCTCCATTGCCTTGAAAAGTGTGACATCCACTTTCTGTCGTTCGTCATAAAGACCTGTTGCTGCCTGTGTGACCTCCACGGTCTCACCCGCATAGGTCAGTTCCACATATTCCGGTTGAGGATTCAGCACACAACCGGAAGGAGCCTGACGTTCCTCCAGACGGTAACGGCCAAGATAGAGAAGCCCGCTTTTCGCTGTGCCGTCCTCGCCGGTCGTAAGGGTTTCCACAACCGTATCTTTTTCTGCCCGCAAGGTACCGTCACCGGTATAAATATCTTCATCTGCGATCACATCATAGACCGCTCCAGGAAGTCCGGCAACCTCATATACCGGTTGGTACAGTCCGTCGTTTTCCTGGACAGAAGCAAATACTTCTCCGGTCTTTGTGATGGTAAGCTGGCCTTTCTGCGGCATATTGTACTGAGTGACCGTCACAACCGCCTCGCTGCCGTCAATGGTAAACGGTACCGGCTGATCGGAAAGCACATAGCCATAAGGGGCAGCCACCTCATAAAGTTCATAATCCCCGGCGGCCAAAGGCTCCGGCAGCATCAGCCAGCCCTCGTCAGAAACATAGAAGGTATCCAGTGTTTCCGGGTTCGGATAGTAGACGGTCTGGGTGATAAATTCCCCGGTGGAAAGATCCTTGATCTGAAAACCGGTTCCGGTCACAGGGATAATCTTTCCGGTCTCTGCGTCACATTTTTCAACTTTCAGACGGGCTGTGATGGTGCGGTTGTTCAGGATATAGCTGTAAGTCTTTCCGTCAGAGGAAATGAATACCGTAAAGTCCGGGACAAAGGCTTTGCCTTCCTCGCCTGCGATCTGATGGACCGTATAATGCCCATAAGGAAGCGGTTTACTGGAAGCAAAACCATCCGCATCCGTGGTAAGAAGGTCACGTTCACTTTCCTTTGCCGCGTCATAGCTTCCGGCTGCCTTTAAGTAAACTTCAAAGACTGCGCCTGCTTCCGGGCGTTCGATGATACCGGCATTGGGATCGTCGGTATTTTCGCCCTCAGGCACATCCGGGTCCAGGTCATCGGTGTGCTTGACAAGCTGGATATTTCCGTAAATAACCGTTTCCGTCACCTGATTTTCTGTGGTATTGAGTTCCACTTCATACAGGGAAGGGGATGCACCCACTTCATAAATGGTTTCATTCAGAAGATACCCGGTGCTCGGTTCGATTTCCCGGATCGTCCAGCCATCCCCGCATACATAATAGCGGGTCATAAAGCTGCCATCCGGCCCGGTAGTATAAGTGTCGATCAGTTCGCCATCACGGAAGATCCCATAGGTCGCCCCTGCAAGCGTGGCATCCCCCTGAGCATTTCCGGTGTCAGCATCACTCTTTACCACATGGACGCGAAATTTCTTCAGAATATTGCTGAAATGTACCGAAGAAGTCTGCCCGCTTTCAATGGTCACGTACTGTGCGGAAGGGGTCACATAGCGGTCCACCGGCAGCTCTTTTACCAGATAGGTTCCCGGCAGGAGCTTCTTTTCAATCTGGCCGTTTTCTCCGGTCGTAACTTCCTCATTGACTTCATTTCCCAAAATGTCCGTACCGGAGATATGGAAGGTGATACCGGAAACAATGCCGTCCTCACTGGTCTTGACAAGTTTTGCAGTACCGTAAGTTTCCGTTTTGATCTTTACAAAGAAGGAAACCGGATCGCTGGCGCCGGTCATCATGGTCTGGTAGCCGGGTCTGCCCCAGATCAGCATGTCGTTTGCCACCGGGATATTCTTTCGGAATTCAAACAGCACCGGGTCCATCATCATCTGCCTGCTGGTAAAGGTGTATTCATTTCCGTTTCTTGTCACAGAAACGCCGCTGCCTTTCAAAGCCTCCAGGTCGATCTTCAAGTTGTTGGTATCTGTGACCGTCAGGGTATAGACCTTTTTTTCTACATCCCATTTCAGTTCCAGTTCCGGTGCTTCGCTTTTCTTAGAAGAAGTAAAGGAAGGGACTGTGGAATGGGAAGCGACCTGTGCCAGAATCCAGTCATAGGCTTTTTCTGCCGGTCGTCCGGCGATCACGCTGAAATACTGGTCGGCGTCTGCGTGGCCGTTTCCGTGGCGGCTGTACGGATCGCTTCTAAGCTGCTGCTGGTATTCCCAGAGGATAATCTGGGTCGCCATCTTATAGTCATCCTCGTTGATCCCGGAAACAGGGAGCGCCGCACCGGGTTTCCAGCCATAGATCGCAGTCAGGGTGATCCCCCTCCTTGCCTCGGCAGGAAGCAGGTTCAGGTATTGGCTGTTGGTCCCGCTTTCCGAAACATAGGTGTTTTCCGAAGTATGGTAAGGAATCCCGCTCTCCACACAGTAAACCTGATGGCTGATCCCGTCAGAATCCGTCAGCATATAGTGCCGGTAAGCATTGCCCCCGGAACTGGTGTGTACGTCGATGGTTCCGTCTGCATGGTAGGCAAGATAGGTGTAAGGCGCCGGGGCGCGGTAGTGGTTCCCATCAGAGCCCACATACTGGTCGCCCAGCCAGGAGCTTGCCGTCTGTCCGACAGACATGGCAAAAGCCTGAGCCGGAAGAAGCCCCAAAATGCTTGCCATACAAAGCAAAAACGCCAACAGCTTGCGAAAGCCGCGGCGCCTGGTTATGATATGTTCCATGAAAAAATCCTCACTTTCATAAAATCTAAAAGGACAGCCTTATTTGCTGTCCTTGTCGTCAAAATCATCCTCGGAAAGATATTCCGGTTCCCCGTATGCCTCATCCGGGTCAAAGCCTTCGCCATAACCGTCATCCTCAAATTCCGCATCGTCCTCGGCCTGCTGTTTCGGACGCACGATTTTTACATAGTAACCGATCCCACCGACCGCAAGTAAGGCAGCAAGGATAAACAGGATTGTGCCGACGCTGCCGGTTTCTTTCTTCGGCTTTTCCGGTTCTGCCGGTTTTTCAGTTTCCGCCGGCTTTTCTTTTCCTTTGCAGCCATTTAAGTCATTTTTGCAGACCGGACAGCCGGTATTGACTTTTCCTACCTCACATTTTTCTGTGCAGTTACAGCTTTCTTCCTGGGGGATCATGCTCATGCTGCCATTGTTCTTTTCTGCAAGCGCCATCAGGTCGGACTCTGTGACGCCGTTTAAGAAGTAGACATTGTTATCTTCCCGTTTCCCGTCGATCACCAGATAAAAGACATTGCCCGCGTCCGTAGTGATGGTGTAAAACTGTTTTTCCCCATCCGTACCGCTGATGTTGTCCTGTACCGTTCCGGTGCCTTCCGGGGTAAATGCACCTTCCGGGATCGCAGAAGTATTTTCCTGCTGTCCGGTACTGTTATCTGAACCGGAAGAATTTCCGCCGCCGGAAGGGGTTGCAGCGTTTGAGCCGGAAGGTTTTTCTTCCTTAGGCGGTTTTGTCTGTGTACCGGACGGACTCTGGGGTGCTGCCGCAGCAGGTTTCTTTTCAGGAGCCGGTTCTTTGTAATACGGATTATCCAGCTTTACCGCATCAGAACGGTTTCCTGCATAATCCTTTGCGTATATGCTTACCTGTTTTTCTGTTCCTGCATAATCTTTTAGTGCAACCGACGCTTTCCCATCGGTGAGGGAGTTGATACGGTTTTCATCAACAAAGACCGCCTCCACGCCGGATAGATCGTCACTGCTTTCTATTTTCAGGGCATCGCCCTCCAGGGAAGCAGTCAGCGTTGGCGGTGTGGTGTCTTTGGAACCGCCGGCATGAGCCGTTACAGGTAATGCGCTGACACTTACAAGAAGCGTAAGCGCCAGCAGCAGGGAAAGTTTTTTAAGCCTCATGCACATCCTCCTTCTCCTGCGGCAAAACAGTTTCCGAAGGGGCCGCCTGCTGTGATTTCAAAAAATCCGCAAGCTGCTGGGGCGTCAGTTTGAAACTGCGCGCCACCGCCACATAATCGGTATTTTCCAGCTCCGTTTTCTGTTCCTCCAGCTTATGGAGCTTTGCCTGCATTTCCGCAATCTTTGTTTTGGTCTTTTCAATTTCCTTTTCCAGTTTTTCAATTTTAGGATTCAATTTATTACCTCCAATCTGTTAAGGCAGACGCCCAAATGTATAAAAATGCTGCTGCCAGTAGCTTGTATTGATGTTGGCATAAGAGATCGGGTCTCCGCAGTGGATCATCATTCCATTTCCTACATAGATCCCTACATGGCTTGCGCCGCTGGTATTGTAGGTCCCCTGGAAGAAGATCAGGTCGCCCGGTTTTGCATCTGCGCTTGATACCGGCGTACATACACCTAAAAGACCGTCCGCAGTCAGCCTTCCGAAATTCCAGCCGACGCCGCAGTTGTTGATCACCCAGGACACATAGCCGGAACAGTCAAAGGAAGTGGAAGGGCTTGCGCCTCCCCATACATACGGATAGCCAAGATATTTTTCCGCCTCGGCCATCATTGCGGCAAACTGTTCATCCGCAAGGGCTTCCGGTGGAATGTCATAATCGAAGTAGTTTCCTGTGCCGCCTGAACCAACTTCCGGCAGGTGCCGTTCGCTGGTATCGCCGGTATCGGCAAAATACAGGGGATTCAAATACTGGCCGTCAACCAGAACTTCTAAGTGCAGGTGGGGACCGGTGGAATTTCCGGTATTCCCGACCTTTGCGATCACATCCCCGGCTTTGACCTCCTGCCCGGCAGAAACAAGGATCTGGGAACAGTGCCCGTATTTGGTCGTCAGGGTATGTCCTTCGTATGCCTCGCCTTCAATGGCAACACATAAGCCATAACCGCTGGCATTTCCCGCAAGGGTGACTGTTCCGTCATGCCCGGCAAGGATCTCTGTGCCCTCCGGCATCCCGATGTCCACACCGGTGTGATAGTTCTTTTCCCCACTGATGGGATGTACCCGGTAGCCGTAGTAGCTGGTCACATAAGGGAGCCAGTTGGTGCCAAAGACATTTTTGACATACTGGCGGTTTCCTTTTGTCTGCAGCAGGATCTCGCAGATCTCTTTCTGGTCTGCGTTCATCCGGGAAACGACCAGGTTTTCCAGAGGTGTGACTGTGAGCTTGACATTTAAGATGCGCCATTCATAAGGCACTTCCTCCTGGGTTTCTTCCCCGGTTTCCGGGTCAACGGAAGTTTCTGTGCGATAACGAATCTCGGTTTCTTCTGAAAAGGACAGGGTATATTGTTCCTGGAAAAGCTGCCGCAGCACGCTTTCCACTTCATCGTAAGTAAATCCCTGATAAGCAGAAGTCAGATACCCCATCAGCACATACGGGTCATGCTCGATCGCACCCAGGTTATACCGGTATTCGTCATAGCCGGGGCGGTCTGATTCCACCCGGTCTATTTCCATTTGCAGATCTGTTTCCCACTCGGTATAGGTAAGCTCCGCCTGATTGATGTCCTGATCGTCTGCAAGATAGGTAGAAGCAGCCAGACTTCCCAGACCGCCGGTCCCAATATTGGAGAACGTGGAAAACAGGGACATGATCAAGAAAATTACCAAAAGGAGAAGCAGGAGGACAAGGCAGATCATAGGGTGCCGTTTGACCGCATGGACAATACCGACGCTGACCCTCTCTGTTGCGACTGCGGCATTTTTTGCCTGTTTCCCGGCTTCACGGGCAGCCTTGGCATACTGCCTTTTCAGTTTTTGTTTCTGCCACATCCGGGCAATCGCATGTTTCTTCAGCTCCGGGTGGTCGCTAAGAGCCTGCCGGTAGGCAAGTCTTGCGTTGGCCTTTGCTGATTTTTGCTGTAATTTCGCTGCCTTTCGGTAGGGGGCAGTTTTATGCCGGTGATATGCCGTGCGAAGCCCCGCCTCGCCCACAAGTTCAGAGCGGTGTGCTGCCTTGATCCCCACATTTTCATCCTCTGCCTCATAAATCTTTTTATGGGCGTAACCAATGGCAGTATTGGCGCCCGCCTTGACCGGACGCAGGGGTACAGGTCCTTTTACATGGGCCTTTTGGGATTTAACCTCCTTTTCAAATTTTAAGTGTTTTTTGGCTTTTCCGGTCTCCGGGTCGGAAACCGTCTCCATGCGCAGTTTCTTCCGGGCCGGCAGACGATTTTGCCCCTGCTCTGCTTTTTGTGCAGTCCGTTCCGCCTTCCGTCTTGCATGGGTGAGCTTTTTATCCTTTGTCTCCGGTGGCAGTTCATCCGCAGTAAATTCCAGCTTGGATGTTTTCGGCGGTTCGCTATCCACACCCTTTTCCTTCTGCGCTGCCTGTTCCTCCGCCTGTGCCGCTTCCTGAAAACGCTGCTGATATTTGTTCCCATGCTGATGTGTCCGGTAACGGTGTTCTTGACCGGATCTGTCTGTGCCGCTCGGTGGGGCTGATCCTTCGGAAGAAGGTGCATATTGTCCGGTATCATGGTCTGTCACATCCTCTGTTACAAAAGAACGCCTGGAAACCTCCTGCCGGAAATTGCTTCGCCCGTTTTCCTGTATCGGGGACTCTGTTCCGGCAGCATCCGGTATCTCAAAGTGATCCGAAAAAACATCCAAAGCGGCTGCATAAGCCTCGCCCTGTTCCAACAAGGACGCCGGTGTTTCCGGTGATAGCTGGGAAAATTCCGTCTGTACAGGGATGTCCTGCCTGTGTGTCTTGCCGTTGACAGAAGAAGGGGTGTCCCGTGCCCTGCGCAGGTCAAAATCCTGTTCGGTCTGCCTGGCTGCCGGTTGATCTTCCCCGTGGGAATCACGCACCGGCATCCGGGTATCTTTGCGCTTCCTTTGAAATTCCCTGTCGTGTGCCATTGTTCTCACCTCCGATCCATTTTAATTTTTGTCTCACGCTTTGGTCCCCGCTACTTCATCCGGTCTTGTGGTAAGCACGCTGTACAACAGTGTGTCCTTCGGGAAGTGGTCCACAAAGGGGATGATCACATTTCCAAAGAACAAAAGCCCCTCGCCGGGACCGGAATGGGTCACATAGGAAAGCTGGTGCGGGGAGATCCCCAACTGCTTTGCCAAAATCTGACGGTCTCCCTGGGCCTGGTTGAGCATATAGATAAAGTCCGAGTTCTCAAAAATGTTCTCGATCTCACGGGAAGCCAGAAGGTCCTTGACGTTCTGCGTTAAACCTGATGGGATTCCGCCCCATTTACGGAAGCGTTTCCAGATCTCCACGCTGAAACTTCCTGTCTGCCCTTTCAAAAGAAGGTGGAATTCGTCAATATAGAACCAGGTTGTTTTATGTTTGGAACGGTTGGCCGTGACACGGTTCCACACCGCATCCTGCATGATCAAAAGCCCGATTTCCTTTAAGGCTTTTCCCAGTGATTTAAGCTGGAAACACAGTACCCGGTGTTGATCCATCTGGATATTGGAACGGTGGTTGAACACGTTAAGGGAACCATTGACATAGATTTCCAGCGCCGTTGCGATATTCTGTGCCTCCGGTTCAGACTGTTTCAAAAGCAGCTCGTAAAGATCGCCTAAGATCGGCATATTTTCCGGGCATGGGTTCTGCAGGTATTCCCGGTACACCAGTCTGGTACAACGGTCGATGATCGTCCTTTCAATAGGGGAAAGCCCTTCTTTGCCGCCGATGATAAGGTCACACAGCGACAGGATAAAATCACTTTTCAAAGTGATCGGGTTTTCATCATCGGAATAGTCCAGATTGATGTCCATCGGGTTGATGTAGTTCGTGGAAGTAGGGGAAATATCAATGACCTGCCCCTGGGAACCGAACTGCTGTACCAGCGGCCCATACTCATTTTCCGGGTCAGCGATAATGATGTCGTCCTCCGTCAGAAGGAACACATTGACGATCTCACGCTTGGCAGAGAAAGATTTACCGCTTCCTGGGGTACCGAGAAACAGCCCATTGGGGTTTTTCAGCGTTTTTCTGTTCGCCATGATCAGGTTATTGGAAAGGGCGTTCAGGCCGTAATACAACGCCTCGCCCTCCTGGAACAATTCACAGGTGGTAAACGGTACAAAGATCGCTGTGCTGCTGGTCGTAAGCCCGCGCTCAATTTCAATCTGGTTCGTACCAAGAGCAAGCGAGGACATAAGCCCCTGTTCCTGCTGGTAATCCAGCCGTTTTAAGGCACAGTTGTATTTCTGTGCCACACCCGAAGCGGCAAAAATATCATTGAACAGCTTTTGGCGTTTGGCAGCGATATTTTCCACCAGTACCGTCACAAGGAACATGCGCTCATTGCGGCTCTGTAAATCCTGCAAAAGATTTTTGGCTTCCTCTCCATAGGTGGCAAGGTCGGTGGGAATGATGTCCATGTCATACCCGGATCGGACCGCTTTCTTTTGTTCCTCAATGGTCATTTTCTGCAGGTCCGACATTTTACGCTTGATGTTTCGGATTGCCTGTGCCTGGTCGATAGACTGGATATGCAGGTTGACGGTCACGGCGTCGTTTAAGTCAAGAAGATCCGCTAAAAGCCGGTCAGTAAGCTCCGGCGCCAAAATCTGCAAAAAGGAGACAGCACCGGAATGGTCGCCTACCCGGAATGTCTTTCCATCCTTTGAAAAAGACAGCCCGGATGGGGAAATGAAGTCTTTGGTAGAAAGACCGGTCTTAGGCAGATCCGACCACTGGAAATGAAACTTTTCCTGACCGTCCGGGTGAAGCTGGCTGTGAAGAAGTTCCAGACGTTCCAGTCCGTTTAAGGATCTTGCCTGGACTCCAAGGGTCTTGAAATTTGCCAGCACATCCGTTTCAATGCGTTCCAGACGCATTTTCGCAGTACGCAGGTCATCTGCCTCGATTCCAAAGGTAATGTATTTGCGTTTGGTGAGACCGTTATTTCCTTTCTGCAACTGGTTCTTTAACATATCCCCGTATTCCTTGCGGATTCCGTCATACTCGTCGCCGCGGGGAGGGATGTCAATGCTTCTGGTAAAATCCTGCATATTGGCCCGCTGGTTGATAAAGGTAAGCTGCACATGGATCGAGGCATCGAAGTAATTTAAGAAATCGCAGTAACCCTCGAAGATCTGTGCTTTATCATCTGCCTGTGCAAGCTGATAGTTAATATCAAAAAACTGCACCGTTTTGGTGTAAAGGGTATCGGTCAGCCGGCAGATCCCATCCCGGTACATTTCACGGTAGGGAATGCTCTGCTGGACCGTCTGCGGGGCATCTGCTTTCAGCCCGGCAAAAAAGCCGCCTTTTTTAGACGGCTTGGAACGGGCAGACTTAGTTTTGCCCTGCTTTGCATCGGCTCTGGTCTTTTTGGCCTGCCTGATATTTTTTTGCAGACGCTTTTCCTGAGCTTCCTGCTGCTTGTTTTTTGGCAATCTTTGTAACCTCCTTCTTTGACATAGATTTATACAGGTTATCCGTCCTGTATGGACGGTCCTTCGGCCAGAGCTTATAACGGAGCCGGTTCTTCAAGATCTTTTCTGCCGGCTGCCCGTCACGCTCATACATGGCGAAGAAGAAAAAGGGCATCATCAGCCCGATCATCAAAAGTACAGCCGCCGAATTGCCGATCGCCCCGCGGGTAAAGAAATACACCGGAAGGCCGACAAGCCCGGCAAGGCTGAAACAAATAAGCTGGCGCTTCGTCAGATTGAAGGCCAGCTTAGTCTTAACTTTGGTTAAATCCTTTGGTACAGGTACATAAGGCATCTATACACCTCCCATCGTAATATAATTTCCGGCCCATTACCGTGCACCGAAATCGCGTACCGGTTTCTCCGCAGCCGGACATTCCCGCACTTCCTGAGCCGCATTTTGCAGCCGTGCCAGGACAGAAACAGCCGGTCCTCTCTGACACAGGTATTCCTGGCTGTCTCGGATTCCGGCAATATTTTCCCGAATATCCATATCCACGTCGAACACATCTGAAACCGGCATAAGCCAACGGTCTGCAAAGTATTTCAAAGGATTCTCAAGCGCCAGCACATCATCCAGCATTTCATCCCCGAACTCAAACTTTGTTGTCAGATAGGAATACGCCTCCTGCATGGCTGTAATTTCAGCAGCTTTTTCAATTAAGGATTCCTTATCTCTTGACATAAGGCTTTCCCGGTAAGCAAAGTAATTCTGTCCCAGCCGTTTCATCAGGAGCGTATATTTGTCCTGTGCGGAAGGTTCGCTTGTGAAATGTTCAAATTTTTGCTCTGCATCAATTTCTTTGAGAAGATCGCAGATCGGGAAACTGTGTTCATGGTTATTTTCTTCCCAGCACCATCGGGCTACATCCAACGGGTCCTGAAAAGAAAGAAGTGCCTCTACTTCCGCCGGAGTAAATACATGCTCAACCTTCAGATAATAGTGGAGTTCCGAAAGTCCCTGTAACTCGTAAATACTGCCGATGTTCTGTGCATCCAGCATATCCGCATGAACCTTCAAACACTCGTCCAGCCGTTCCATAAGCAGCCGCTTTGCATCTTGTTCTATCAAAATCACCCCTTTCGCTCCGGCATAGTCAGCGTACAGTTCACTTCATTGCCCCATACATCCCAGCCGGGTGTCTTTTGTCTTGCAAACAGTTCCACTCTGGGCTGATCGCCCATGAGTTTTACGATCTTATCCCGCACCTCGTCCGGTTTCTTGCTGTGCTGCTCAATATGGGAGATCACAAACTGATGGATTCCCGCACACTGGCGTTTCGGTCGGCCTCTGGTTGCCAGCAGGCAGACCTCCGCGTTTGAGCGGGTCCAAAAGCCCATGCCATAAAACCAGCTATCCGCTTTCCGGTTCTGTTTGAGCCATAGAAAAGCCAGCGTTTTATATTTGAACCCCCAGGCGTCGATCACCCGGAAGGCTTCATTAAGCTGCGGGAAGGTCGCCCACAGAAAGAGGGCGCTGTCTTTTGCGGCAAGTTCCGATACCGGCAGGGCACAGATTTCTTCAATGCTCATCGTGGGGTAATGGTTTTCCGCAACGCCGCTTCCATGTTTCCTATCATAGCGCCAGGGCGGATCGGCATAGATAATGCCGTACTGTTTCGTTTCCGGCATTAGCGAGCCTGCTCATTCTTAGATGGGGCAGGTTTGGCCGGCTGTTCTTTGACCTTACCGGCATTTTCCTTCAATGCACCGGTCAGGGAAGGCTTTTCCGCAGCTCCCTTTGTTGCTTCAAGAGTCGCCTGCAAATTTTCAATAGCCTGCCCGTACCCATCGATCAGGGCGTCGTTAAGCTGCTTGCGGAACTCTGCCGTAACCGGCCAGCAGACATCTTTCCAGTTGCCTCCCTTATCCTGGGTTGCGGGCATATTGACATACAGCCCCTTTTCACTGGAACAGATACGGAAGCCGTCAATCTTAAAGCATCCGCCAATCGTAACATTGGCAAACGCCAGCAGGTTTCCCATTGGGGCGATCGGACGCACGCGGACATCCAGCTTCATGCCGTTTGCCATTTCCGGCGTCTGTGTCTCCGGCGCCATTTTTTCTGTATTGGTTTTACTCATATATAAAATCCTCCTTTTTAGAATTGGTTTTGTTCATGCTATCTTGCATTAAATATGGATTTGGATAACGAACCTGTCTTAAACAGGGCAAAGGCCAGCAGCACCGTATAACCCGCCGTTCCCCAGATCGCGCCGTGCACGTCGCCGGACGATGGGATAGACTGGACCAGCACTGCATAAATGGCAACACAGATCAGGATCAAAAAACCCTGAAAACCCAGGGCAAAAAGGGAACGCAGATACCCGGTTCCCATTTGTCCCCATTCCCGGTTTGCCATTGTGGAAAACGGGATCGGTGCAAGGCTCACGGTTAAATAAATCTCGATCATACGGCCATATACAATGACAAAGATCACGATGGACAGTACCCACATACACAGATTGATGATGTTGGTTTCCAGCCATAGTCCAATCAGTTCCCACATTCCCATTGCTTCAAGCTGGGTTTCCAGATCAGACAACGCCGCCTGCACATCCAGGTTCCCGTTTATGACACCGGCACTTTGCGACACCACATTTTGGGCCACATCAAAGACCGCCATCACAATCGTAAAACAGTTGGTGAGCAGGTAAGTGGCAACAAAAGTCTTGAAAATCCACTTGAAGATGTTGAATGTATCGAATTCGTGCATGTTGTTCTTTTCGAGAATCATCTGGATCAGTTCATACACCAGAACAAAGGTCAGGATCATGCCCGCAATAGGAATGACGACGGTTTCCGAAAGATTCTGGATCATGGAGAACACGCCGCCATTCCAGCCCTGTGGGGTCTGTCCTACCTGATTTGCCACATCCGCAACCTGATTGTTGACGGAGTTGA
>ENA-ORMO01000490-ORMO01000490.1-human-gut-metagenome-genome-assembly--contig:-NODE-490-length-55281-cov-10.519520_pt1 | contig 55281 bp, 34 predicted proteins | sample MGYA00242106_ERZ509001 | MGnify/ENA primary metagenome ERZ509001 (study PRJEB26280, sample SAMEA2338736) | human gut metagenome | biome: human gut; feature: human-associated habitat; material: faeces...
ATAAAACAAATGATATGGCACATACAAAATGGCTATGTAAATACCATATAGTATTCGCAATGGTATTTTCAATCACACATCGTTGTGTGAATTTTATCAGGGCAAACTGTTACTGCATCTAACGATCACTTTTGAAGTAAAACCAAAGAGCAATCTTCCAGGCGATAATCTCAGATATTATCGTCAGCGAAAGCAAATGACAACAAGACAATTAGCGGAAAAACTGGATATTCTACCTGCGACTGTCGTGATGTATGAAAACGGAAAACATCCAATTCCATATGATACAGCCGTCAAACTGGCTTATATTTTAGAAATCGACGCTGACTTGCTCTATGACGATTTCTCTCAATTCCTTGCTGCACCATATACCGAAGCGCTAAAAGGCGTTAGAACGGCTCTGGGGCTGTCACAGAAGGCTTTTGCGGAGCAAATGGAGATTGTACCCAGTTACTACTATAAGCTCGAAGAAGGCAATCGCAGACCGTCACGAAAGGTTTATCAGAAGATATATGCTACGCTTGAAACGACCAGTCTACAAACTTCACTTTTAGGGGAGCATCCATTACAATGAAAGTGAAAGAAAAAATGATTGGAGGAGTTGCTATGACACAGAATTTGACTTATACTCGTTGCGGTGATTATTTTATCCCTGATATTCAGTTGAGCCACACAAGCAATAAACTACTTGGGGAGTACGGCAGGATGCGCAGGGCGTTTCTTTCGGAAAACAATCCAATACTCTTGGATGACATGATTCTGACGGAAACCTTATTTCCGCACTTGTGGGAAATCGACGAAACTGCTCAACGTAGAGTGGAACAGATGATGACGGAACTTCTGGAGAAAAATCCGGCTCCAGACAAGGCAACTCAGCAGCTTGCTTGGGTGCAACACATGAGTAGTCTGAAAGCACAGGCAGAGGAAATTGTAAATGTAGAACTGATTTTTTGCTAACAGAATATAGAATTTTTAATTGGGCTGACTGTAACAGGTCAGCCTTATTTCTTTGATGGGACAATTCTTGAGTTGTATTTTTGACAGTTCCAGAATTGTGCTTTTGACAATTCAAGAACTGTCAAAAGCACAATGTAACTATACTGATAATAACAATACTGATTATAGTGATACTGATTCTATCCTATCTAGTCCGTTACTTGTGAGTTGACACTTCTACAAATGTGATTATGACACCTCAAGAAGTGTCGTTTTGACATCTCTGGGAGTGTGAAAATGACACGGTAATAATACTGATAATAATTATACTGATTATAGTAATACTAATCCTTTCCATTCCGTAGGTGTTTCGGCATATATGGAAGGATAGCAAGGATGCGGATGGAAACGGATGGAAACGGATGGAATCAGAATATTTATTGATTGAGAATTACAATTTGAAATTGAATTTAGAGAAAAAAGAGGTATAATGTTCTTATAGCACAAAATTATGAGAAGTTGCGGTTGTGGGAGGTTGAAACATGGCTGTTTGTTATAATAAATTATGGAAAATTCTGATTGATCGTGGTATGAGCAAGACGGAACTTATTAAGGCAGCAAAAATTAGTACAAATGCCATGGCAAAACTGGGAAAGAATGAAGATGTACGAGTAGAGGTTTTGGTTAAAATATGCGGAGTGTTAAATTGCTCCATGGATGATATTCTGGATATCATTCCAGAACCGACAGCTTAAGGCAAGGAGGATATACTGATGAGTACTGTTTTATCAAAGAAACAAATGACAGAAGAAGACATCAAATTGAATTATATTACTCCTGCTATTCTGAAAGGCTGGAAAGGTCATATCACGATGGAGACCAAAATAACAGACGGTCGCATCAATATCCGTGGAAACATAGTGGCTCGCAGCAAGCCCAAGTTTGCCGATTATTTGCTCTACCTGAACGATGGCAAGCCGATTGCCGTTGTGGAGGCGAAGGACAACAACCACTCTGTATCTCACGGCTTGCAGCAAGCTATGAGTTATGCTCTGATGATGGATCTCCCGTTTGCTTATTCCTCAAACGGAGACGCCTTCTATGAGCATAACTTTTTGACCGGACAGGAGCAGCAAATTGCTTTAGATAAATTCCCGACACAGGATGAGCTTGTGGCGAGATATTATGCTGAACTGAACGGCGGTAAGGGCATATCAGATTTGGAAAAGAAAATTGTATCCCAGCCCTACTATTCCTCTCAAAATACATATCCTCCACGATACTATCAGCGAAACGCTGTAAACAGAACTGTTGAAGCAATCGCCAGAGGACAGCAAAGATTACTACTTGTCATGGCTACCGGAACGGGGAAAACATATACTGCTTTCCAAATTGTATATCGTCTGCTCCGTTCTGATATTAAAAAGAGAATTTTGTATTTAGCAGACAGAAATATTCTTGTAGACCAAAGTATTGCACAGGACTTCGCACCGCTTGAAAAGACAATCTACAAGGTTGATTTTTCTGACAAGGAATGTTTGAGAGAAATCGCATCTCATGAAGTGAATTTTGCCCTCTATCATCAGATGGTGGGACAGAATGACGAGGAACATTTTAGGCAGATTCCGCCTGAATACTTTGACCTTATCGTGGTAGACGAGTGTCACCGTGGAAGTGCCAAGGAAGATAGCAACTGGCGCAAGGTTTTGGAGTATTTTTCTTCCGCAACCCAAATTGGAATGACTGCCACCCCGAAGGAGAGCGAAAAGGTATCCAATATCGACTACTTCGGAGAGCCAGTTTACATTTACAGTTTGAAGCAAGGTATAGAGGACGGCTTCCTTGCTCCGTTCAAGGTCATCAATATCACGACCAACATTGGAGATGGATGGAGACCGTACCACGGACAGACCGACATTTACGGCAATGTGATTGAAGACCGTATTTACAATAACAGGGACTACGACTACAACATTATTCTCCAAGACCGTATTGACGAGGTTGCACGAGAAATCACGGAGTATCTGAAAAGTACCGACAGGATGCAGAAGACTATTGTTTTCTGTGCTTCCGAAGACCATGCAGAACGCATGAGAATTGCCCTTGTCAACCACAATTCTGACATGGTTAAGGAGAACCCAGACTATTGCGTGAGAATTACCGGTTCAGATGTATATGGTAAGTCCAAGCTTGATTATTTCATCTCTGTGTCCGAGCCTTACCCGGTGATTGCTACAACTTCGGAACTTCTTTCCACCGGAGCTGACTGTAAGATGACAAAGCTGATTGTTCTCGATAAGACGGTTGAGAGCATGACTACCTTTAAGCAGATTATCGGACGAGGAACTCGTATTAGAGAAAAGGACGGCAAGACACATTTTGTTGTCATGGATTTCAGAAATGTGACAAGACTATTTTCTGACCCAGACTGGGACGGTCCTGTTGAGCAGGACGAAGGCTTCCAGCATGGCGGCTCTAAGCCAAAAGGAGGAGGACATGGCGGAGGTGGAGGTAAGGAACCTCCTGTTGACCCCGTAGAAACTCCAATCGTTGATAAGGATGGGTGCAAGGTGAAAATTATCAACAAGACTGTTTCTGTCTATGATGCCAACGGCAAGCTGCTTAGACAGGAAGATATTATTGATTATACAAGAACCAACATCAAGGGCGAATACGCTTCTCTGTCCGATTTTATCCGCAAGTGGAAAGCGTCAGACAAAAAGAAAACCATTGAGGAATCCTTCATGGCAATGGGCATTGACTTGAGAGCATTGAAGGCAGACCAAGGCATGGAAGATGTAGATGATTTTGACTTCATCTGCTATGTGGCATACGGCAAAAAGCCTCTGACCCGAAAAGAACGAGCAAACAACGTCAAGAAGAAAGACTTTTTCAGCAAGTATTCAGCCGATGCACAGGCAGTCCTTGATATACTGCTGGACAAGTACATGAACCAAGGTATCACAGAGGTTGAAGATATTAAGGTGCTTTCTCTTGCAGATTTTGCCAATTACGGTAAGCCTGCAAAAATTGTCAAGCTGTTTGGTGGGAAGGCACAGTATGAAGCAGCCATTAGAGAGCTTGAAGAAAGTATTTATAACGAAGTAGAGGTAGGATAATTATGGCGATGCAGTCAGGTTTTATAAAAAGAATTAGAGATATAATGCGTATGGACGCAGGTATCAACGGTGATGCCCAGAGAATTGAGCAGATGGTATGGATGCTCTTTCTCAAGGTTTATGACGCAAAGGAAGATGATTGGGAACTGAATGAGGACGATTACGAATCCATCATTCCCGAAGATCTCAGATGGAGAAATTGGGCGAAGGCTGATGAGAACGGTCATGCCATGACCGGGGACAAGCTGCTGAACTTTGTCAACAACACCCTGTTCCCGGTTCTGAAAGGTAATGATGTAAAAGAGGGCGATACGATTATCTACAAGGGTATCCATGTTACTCCCGATACTCCGGTTAAGAAAGCAATCGTAAAATCGACCTTTGAAGATGCCAACAACTATATGAAAGATGGCGTTTATCTTCGTCAGGTCATTGATGTCATTGACGAGATCGAGTTTGACGATGTGAAGGAAAGCCATGCCTTTGGTTTTGTCTATGAAGAAATTCTGCGAGAATTGCAGTCTGCCGGTTCTTCCGGTGAGTTTTATACGCCGAGAGCCGTCACCGAGTTTATGGCACTGATGATAAAGCCGCAGCTGGGCGAAAAGATGGCGGACTTTGCCTGCGGCACCGGCGGCTTCATTACTTCCTGGCTGGGGCAGCTTTCCAAGCAGGTAACGGACACCACCGCCCAGAAGCAGCTGGATGACAGCATTTACGGAATTGAGAAAAAGCCCTTTCCTTATCTGCTGTGCGTGACCAATATGCTGCTGCATGACATTGAGGTTCCGAACATCTACCACATGAACTCACTGAAACACAATCTGCTGGACTACACGGATGAGGACAAGTTTGATGTAATTCTGATGAATCCGCCCTACGGCGGGCATGAGGACAAGTCCATTCAGGGCTTCTTCCCTGACGATTTGGCAAGCTCCGAAACCGCAGACCTCTTTCTTTCAGTTATCATGTACCGCTTGAAGAAGAACGGAAGAGCCGCAGTTGTCGTGCCGGACGGCTTTCTGTTCGGGCTGGACAACGCCAAGGTGAACATCAAGAAGAAGCTGATTTCCCAGTTTAACCTGCACACCGTTATCCGGTTGCCGGGGTCTGTGTTCAGCCCTTATACTTCGATTACCACCAATCTGCTGTTTTTTGACAACACAAAGCCGACCTCAGAGACATGGTTTTATCGGGTGGATATTCCGTCTGACAGAAAGCACTTCTCCAAGACAAAACCTATGGAACTGAAACATTTTGACGATTGCATTGCCTGGTGGAATGACCGAAAGGAAATCCCGGACGGTGATTTCTTCAAGGCGCAGAAATTTACCGCCGAGTATCTGCTGAACGAGCAAGGCTGCAACATCGATCTGTGCGGCTATCCCCATGAGGAAGAAGAAATCATTGACCCGATGGACACTATCCGGGAATATCAGGAAAGACGAACCACCCTCAATGCGGAAATCGACAAGGTACTGGCAGAGCTGGAAGCCCTGCTGTCGGGAGGTGTGAGCGAATGACACCGGAACAGTTAAAAGCGAGCATTTTACAGTACGCCATACAGGGCAAACTGGTGGAGCAGAGAGCCGAGGAAGGCACAGCCGAGGAGCTGTATCAGCAGATTCAGGCAGAAAAACAACGGCTCATTGCGGAAAAGAAAATCAAAAAAGAGAAGCCGCTGGCGAAGATTTCCGAGGACGAGATTCCTTTTGATATTCCAGAAAGCTGGAAGTGGGTTAAGGTTGGAAATATTGGTTCGTGGAGTTCAGGAGCTACACCTTCGAGGACAAACCCGGCATATTATGGCGGCACTATCCCATGGTTGAAAACCGGCGACTTAAATGATGGCTTTATAAAAGAAATTCCGGAATTTATAACAGATTTAGCTTTAGAAAAAACTTCTGTACGGTTAAATCCAGTGGGTTCTGTACTTATGGCAATGTATGGGGCAACGATAGGCAAGCTTGGCATATTGGATATTTCGGCTACAACCAACCAAGCATGCTGCGCTTGCATTCCATACGAAGGAATACATAACAAGTATTTGTTTTATTTCTTGATGTCTATGCGTCGGTCTTATATTGGAATGGCAGAAGGTGGGGCGCAGCCTAATATTTCGAAAGAAAAAATAGTGAATTCGCTTATTCCTCTTCCACCTCTTGCCGAACAAAAGCGCATCGTTGCCAAGATCGAAGAACTTCTTCCGTATGTTGACCGCTATGCCGAAGCCTACGAAAAGCTGGAACAGTTTAACGCCAAATTCCCGGAGGACATGAAGAAGTCCATTCTCCAGTATGCCATCCAAGGTAAACTCGTCGAGCAACGCCCCGAAGAAGGTACTGCCGAGGAACTCTATCAGCAGATTCAGGCGGAGAAGCAGCGGCTCATTGCGGAAAAGAAAATCAAAAAGGAGAAGTTGCTGGCGGAGATTACCGAAGATGAAATTCCTTTTGATATTCCAGAGAGTTGGAAATGGGTGCGACTATCAGACATTATTGATGTCCGTGATGGTACACATGATAGTCCGAAGTATGTTCCTATGGGTATACCACTGGTCACAAGTAAGAATTTAAGCAACGGCACCATTGATTATGGCAATGTGAAATACATCACGCAAGAAGATGCTGATAAAATAAATGCAAGGTCTATGGTTGACGATGACGATATTCTTTTTGCCATGATTGGTTCAATAGGGAATCCTGTTTTGGTGAAAAAGGACAGAGAATTCTGCATCAAGAATATGGCTTTGTTTAAGAAGTTCGCTGATACTGATATTTCTATGCAGTATATGTACTGGTTCTTCTTCTATGCTCAGTACAAGCTAAAGAAAGAAGCATCTGGTGGTGTGCAGTCGTTTATCTCCTTGTCCAGATTCAGAGAATATTTGGTTCCATTGCCCCCATACGAAGAACAAATCAGAATCGCTAACAAGATTGAACAGATACTGCCATTATGCGAACGGTTGAAATAACTTTTAGTCACCATAGATAAATAGGAGGTACTTTGAATGAAAAAGAATGAAATGTTCAAAAATATTGTTGCTATAAGAACTGCAAAAAATAATGTAATTCATAGCGGAACAGGTTTCTTTGTGAAGGCAAATGAAGGGAAAATATACCTCGCTACGGCTACCCATGTTGCACGAGATACTACTACGAATACCGATATTTGGCTAAGAAATCTTACTACGGGTTTTCCTTTTGCCTTTAAGATTAGTCAACTAAATTCTATGGCAATGTGGTTATATCATCCTGTTGCCGATATAGCCATACTGGAAGTTACCTCTAAGGATAACTTGGATTTATCAGCTTATCTACTTCCTATTTCAATGTTTGCTGATTCTTTTGACACTTCGCCCGAAAGAGAAGATTCGTTGACCATGTTTGGTATGCCTGACATATATACTGATTTGGAATTTGCTCCATTTACCTGTGATTGCAATCCGGCATCAAATCTTTGGATTGCACACTTCGATGTGACGGGCAGTATGTTCAAATGCTTTATGCTTGATAAGCCTTCTACGCAAGGTTTTAGCGGTGGACCAGTCATCAGTTTTAAGTCTCCTGATACTCCTATGTGTTATGGATTGATCCATGGAACTCGGCAGGACAATACTGGAGGAAAACTTGCAATAGTAGTACACAGTGCATATTTATTTGAGCTGTTAGAATATGCAAAAAATGCAGGGCAGTAATGAATCATACAAAGAAAAAGTGCATCGTATCCAAACTGGAAGAACTGCTACCGCTGTGTGAGCGGCTGAAATAATCTTCCGCCAAAAATATACAGAAGAAAGGTGGTTTTGATTAAATGTACCTAAAACGGTTATCCGCTGTTAATATGGGACCAATTAATGATGTATCTATCACATTTCCGTTTGAGGAATCTGGAAATCCAAAGCCAGTAATCATTGTTGGTGAAAATGGAACAGGTAAAACTACGCTTTTATCAAATGTAGTTGACTCATTATATGAATTGGCAGAAAAGGCTTTCGATGATGTCACCAAATCTGATGGCGGCTCAGGATATCAATACTTTAAAGCTATTTCTCATTCTGAAATTCAAATCGGAAAAGAGTATATGTGTTCAATCATAGAATATACCTGTCCTCGAAACCCTACATACTCAATCGGATATGTTATGAAATGTGGATCGGTTCCTGCTGATTTGATAAAAAGCAGTAACGACTTTTGTGCCAACAAAAAAGTTTCATGGAAAGATACGGAAGGTTACAAGAAAGCTTTTATTGAGAAGTCCGAAGCGGAGACGATTTTTGGGCGAAGCGTCTTTTGTTACTTCGGGCCGGATCGATATGAAAAACCGGCATGGATGGGGAAAAGATACTATCAACAGGACGAGGATATACATCCGTCTATTAGAGAACGGTGGCAAGGACAATTACGTAAGCCGATCACTGTTCATGACGTAAATGACCAAACATTGCAGTGGCTGTTGGATATCATTGCCGACTCACGATGCGATATCATACAAGAAGGTAATCAATTACTTGTTGAACATGCAGATATGGGTAGTCTTTTGTTGCAAGGAGCTGCACGAAAAAATGTTGAAAATATTATGACCGAGATTCTGGGTAAAAATGTCTACTTCGGCTTAAATTATCGCAATAGAGGAAAGTCTCGATTTAATATCTGCAACAGAAAAAATACCTCAGTGTTAATTCCTTCTCTGGATGCCTTGTCAACTGGACAGAGTGCTTTATTCAATATGTTTGCAACAATTGTGCGATACTCTGATGATAACAACATCAACAACAGCATTACACTTTCACAAATTGAAGGAGTTGTGATAATCGATGAGGTTGAGCTTCATCTTCATTCAAACCTTCAGCGTAATACACTTCCAAAGTTAATGAAACTTTTTCCTAAGGTACAGTTTGTTATCACTACGCACTCGCCTTTATTTCTTCTTGGATTGGAAGAAGTATATGGAACCAATGGATTTGAAATACATGAAATGCCTAATGGTGATTGTATTTCCGCCGAGGCATTTTCGGAGTTTCAGAAAGCCTATGCCTTTTATTCTGAAACGAAAAAGCATCAAACAGAGATCAAAGAAGCTATCAATACACATACAGCAAAACCACTTGTCATAACTGAAGGTGCGACTGACTGGAAGCATATGAAAGCAGCATTTGCAAAACTTTCACAGTGCCCAGAAAATATTGAGGCATATAAAAATTTGAGTTTTGACTTTTTAGAATATGAACCAGAACAGTCAACAAAAGATGGAGTGCTCAAAATACAAATGAGCAACACCCAGCTAACAAGTATGTGTAAGCATTTTGCATCCATTCCGCAACCGAGAAAGCTGATTTTTATTGCCGACGCTGATGATACATCCACAAATAAAGAATTAGGATCAGAAGCTGGATTCAAAGCATGGGGAAACAATGTTTACTCTTTCACTATCCCAGTTCCAGCTCACAGAGCTGATACGCCTAAAATATGCATCGAACATTATTATTCTGACAACGATATAAAAACTCAAGTTGAGATAAACGGTGTTCAAAGAAGAATCTATATGGGTAACGAATTTGATTCCGTAGGAATTTCTGTTGATGGGCAACTCTGTTGTGTTGACCGCAACAGTTGTGGCCCTGATAAAATTCGTATCATTGACGGAACATCTGATAAACGAGTTTTCTGTATTCAGGGAGATAGAAAAACCAATCTTGCACTGCCAAAAATGGAATTTGCCGATAGACTATTAGGCGACGGCATAAAACCCCGATATTTGCATTACGGGAACAATGAGCCGGGGAAGGCCACATGCCACCGGGAAACTTAAAACAGGGAAAGTTATGAAACAATATGATGCCGTCATCATCGGCTTCGGCAAAGCGGGCAAGACCCTCGCCGCCGAACTGGCCGCACACGATTGGAGCGTCGCGATGGTCGAACGCTCGGACAAAATGTACGGGGGAACCTGTATCAACATCGGCTGCATACCGACCAAAGCCCTGATCCACAGTGCCGGGCTCGCAGCCGCAGGGCACCCGCTGACCTTCGGGCAGCGGCGGGACTATTACAGGGAGTCCGTCGCTTCGAAAACGGCGCTGGTCGAGCTGTTGCGGAACAAGAATTACCACAAGCTGGCCGACAACGCCCGCATCGACGTCTACACGGGCGAAGGCAGTTTCGCCTCCCCGGAAACCGTCGCCGTGAAAACCGCCCAAGGGACGCAGCAGATCGGCGGCAAATACATCGTCATCAACACCGGCGCCGAGACGGTAATCCCGCCCATCGAAGGCATCGCGCAGAGCAGGCGGGTCTATACCAGCACCTCGATCATGGAGCTCGAAGAGCTGCCGCAGCACCTGGTAATCGTGGGCGGCGGATACATCGGGCTGGAATTCGCCTCGATGTACGCCTCATTCGGATCGAAAGTCACCGTGCTCGAAGGGTTTGCGGAGCTGATCCCGCGCGAAGACCGCGACATTGCGGCCGCCGTACGGGAGGCGCTGGAAAAAAAGGGCATCGAATTCCGCATGGGCGCACGGGTCGAATCGGTGAGCGACACCGCCGGGGGCGTCAGGGTCGCCGTGGCCGACACACAGACAGGCGGAAAATACGAAATCGACGGGGACGCCGTGCTGCTCGCCACGGGACGCCGCCCCGCCACCGCAGGGCTGAACCTCGCGGCCGCCGGGATCGAAACCGACGACCGGGGTGCCGTCAGGGTCGACGCACACCTGCGCACGACGGCTCCCCGTGTCTTCGCCGCAGGCGACGTGACGGGCGGGCTGCAATTCACCTATGTTTCGCTGGACGACTTCCGGATCATACGCGACGTGCTGCTGGGCGACGGAGCCCGCACCACGGCCAACCGGGGCCCCGTTCCCTATTCGGTCTTCATCGAACCGACGCTCTCGCATGTGGGCATGCACGAAGAGGAGGCACGCAAGGCCGGGCGCGACATCCGCGTCAACAGGATCGCCGTCGCGGCATTCCCGCGTTCGCGGATACTGGGTTCGACGGAGGGTGTGCTCAAAGCCGTCATCGACGCCAAGACCGACGAGATACTGGGGTGCACGCTCTTCGGAGCCGAATCGGGCGAAGTCATCAACACCGTCGCCACAGCCATGAAGCACGGCGTCACGGCACACGACCTGAGCAATTCGATCTACACCCATCCGAGCATGAGCGAATCGCTCAACGACCTGTTCGCCTGACGGGAACCGGTACGGGCTCCGCCGGGCATCGCCGGATAAGTATCAGGGAAAAGATCTGGGGAAGGTCAGGGGAAGGCTCCGAAGAGAAAGCCACGGGGGAGGGCGGGGAAACACACCGGTTACGCCGGCCAGAAAAGACGACCGGAACGCCCCGGTGTCCCCCCAACCCCTATAATCGCCGCCGCGCTACTTTCCCATCGCCGCCGCCACGCAGCGGATCGTCGGGAAAGCATCCCGCAGGTTGCGGGCGACCTCCGCGGGCGTACACCACGCCGCCCGCTCGATCCCCTCTTCGAGCTGGGGCACAAGCCGGTCACAGGATGCCGTGTGAAGCTCGTACCAGTGGGTGCGTTTCAGCTCCCAGCGTTCGGTCTTGGGGAAATAATAGGCATGCAGCGTATCGCACAGGGGTCGCACCACCCCGGCGCGGACACCCGTCTCCTCCTCGATCTCGCGGGCCGCACACTCCTCGATCCGCTCGCCGCATTCGAGGTGCCCCTTGGGCAAGTCCCAGCGGCCGTTGCGGCGGATCATCAGCCATTGGCCGCAATCGTTGACCACCACGCCGCCCGCCGCCTCTATAAGCGCGAACTCCGCGGCAAAGGCCCCGAACGCCGCCCCGGGATCGGGCGTGACGACAGCCGCCTTGTTGTACGATTCGAGAATTTTCGTTACCTTCGCTCGTGATATGCCGCCGTCCGGTGCGGGCGTCACGGCATACCAGTCCTCGCCAGGGGTCTTCGCAGTGAAAACCACGGCTTTATCTGCAAAATATACGGTATAGTCCATGCTGGCTCGATTTGAACGCGAAAATACGAATAATATAGAAGAAACCCCGACCAAAATGAAAAAATTACTCCTTTTTATGGCTATTGCAGCTGTGGGACTGGGCGCATGCGACGACAGGCGCCCGCAACCACTTACGATCGACAACGCCCTGACGGCCGACGAAATCGCCGCAGGCAGGCTCACCCCCGAGGTGATGTGGAAAATGAGCCGTGCAGGCTCCTCGTCGCTCTCGCCCGACGGCAAGACGCTCCTCTATGCGCAAACCGACTACAACATGGCCCAAAACCGCGGCGTGACGACCATCTGGGTGCAGGATATGGCATCGGGCGCCGTGACGCGCCTTACCGACACGGCGTCGAACAACGCCGATCCCAAGTGGAGTGCCGACGGGCGGAAAATCTATTTCCTGTCGGATCGCAGCGGCTCGATGCAGGTGTGGCGGATGAACGCCGCTGGCGGCGACGCGACCCAGGTTACGGGCAGCGGCGGGGGCGAGGGTGTCCCCGACGTCGAAGGATTCGGTGTCAGCCCCGATGAAAAGCACATCTGGTGGGTACAGGCCGTGCAGACGGCGCGGCGCAAATCGTCGGACGTATACAAGGACATGGACAAGTCGAAGGCCCGCATCTACGACGACCTGATGGCCCGCCACTGGGACTACTGGGACGAAGGCTCCTACCGCCATATCTTCATCGGCGAACTGGGCAAGGGCCTCGTGACGGGAGGCACGGACATCATGCCCGATGCACAGTGGGACGCCCCGCTGGCGCCCTATTTCGACATGGCCGAAATCGCCTGGAACAACGCCGGAACGATGCTGGCCTATACCTGCAAGCCGCTCACCGGCACAGAATACGCCGTTTCGACCGACTCGGACATCTTCGTCTATGTGCTCGAAAGCGGCGTGACGCAGAACATCTGCAAGCCGGTCAATGTCAATACCGGGGAGCCCGTCGCAAGCGACAAGGCCGTCATGGCCGGTTACGACAAATACCCCGTATGGTCGCCCGACGACACGAAAATCGCCTTCCTTTCACAGCGCCGCGCAGGCAACGAGTCGGACAAGGCACGCCTGTTCCTCTACGACTGCCGGACGGGTGAGATACAGGATCTGACGGAGGATTTCGACTACAACGCCATGAACGCCGTCTGGGAGGGCAACGACCGCATCTGGTTCATCGCGCCGATCGAGGCGACGCACCAGCTCTGCCGCATCTCCCCCTCGGTAGGCGAGGTCGAGGTGGTAACCCGCGGCGACCACGACATCAACGCCTTCTCGATGGCCGGCGATAGGATCGTCGCCGAAATGTGCACGATCTCGATGGCCACCGAGTTCTTCGGCGTCGACCCCGCCGACGGCACGCTGACGCAGCTTTCGGCCATCAACAAACCGATTTACGACAACATCAGGATGGGCGAGGTGCAGAAACGCTGGGTGAAGACCACCGACGGCAAGCAGATGCTGACGTGGGTGATCCTGCCGCCCGATTTCGACCCGGCCAAGAAGTACCCCACCCTGCTTTACTGCCAAGGCGGCCCGCAAAGCGTCGTGTCGCAGTTCTGGAGCTACCGCTGGAATTTCCAGCTGATGGCCGCACAGGGCTACGTCGTCGTGGCGCCCAACCGCCGCGGCCTGCCCTCGTTCGGGCAGGAGTGGCTCGACCAGATATCGGGCGACTACGCGGGGCAGAACATCCGCGACTACCTCTCGGCCATCGACGACGTGGCCGGGGAGCCGTGGGCCGACGAAACCCGCATGGGCTGCGTCGGGGCATCGTACGGCGGTTACTCGGTATTCTTCCTGGCCGGCTGCCACGAAAAGCGTTTCAAGGCGTTCATCGCCCACTGCGGCATCTTCAACTTCGAGTCGATGTACGGTGAGACCGAAGAGCTGTTCTTCATCAACAACGACTACGGAGGCCCCTACTGGGATCGGTCGAACCAAGTCGCACAGCGCTCCTACGCCAATTCGCCGCACAAATTCGTCGGCAAATGGGACACGCCGATCCTGATCTTCACGGGCGAGTACGATTTCCGCATCCCCTACACGCAGTCGCTCGAAGCCTTCACGGCAGCCCGCGTGCGCGGCATCCCGGCGCGGCTGGTGGAATTCGAAAACGAGGCGCACCAGGTCTTCAGACCCCAGAACTCGCTCGTCTGGAACCGCGAATTCTTCGGCTGGCTCGACAAATACGTGAAATAACAGACAGGGGCACCCTCGTCACAAGGCCATCCGGATTTCCCGGATGGCCTTTTTTGTCCACCGTACATACTTTTACGTTTTTCATCTTATCATTTCAGTCCGGCCGCCATCCCTCAAATCGACTGATTCATTGGAAAAATCCTCCGGTTCATTGAATTTATTTTCATTTACGGCTACGCGAATCTACTTTTGTTACGTAACTTTAAACTATTGCATATCATGGGAATTGAATTAGCCAAACAAGGGGGGGGGGAAGTACTCTGTCCCTACCATCGAAGTAATCGAGATTACGACTGAAAAGGGGTTTGCCACATCAAATCCAAGCGGGCCTGTTAGTCCGATGTCCTATGACGACAGCTTCATGAGCGAATCCGACGAAGCCTAACACCGCAGCGCCATGAAAAAAATTCTTAAACCGCTCTTCTGTGCAGCCGCCCTCGTATCGCTGGCCGGCTGCAACAAGTTCGACGAGGCGAATGCCACTCCGGAAACCAGCAACGGTTCGCTTATTAAAGTCTATGCCAATGTCGCCGAAAACGACGGCACCCGCGCCAACATCAATGTCGGCGAAAGCGTCTTCACGGCCGAATGGGAAGCCGGCGACGCCCTGGGCATCCTGCCGGTCAAAACCGGCGGCACGGCACCCGCCACAGCCGCTAAGTTCGACTACAACACCGCCTCGGCCGCATTCGAAGGTTCGCTCAACGATTTCGTAGCGGGCGGCGGCAATTACTATGCGTTCTTCCCCCACGCGCAGGTCACAGGTACCACGGCCAACCTCCCGTTCGGGAACCTGCGTACGCAGACGGGCAACGATTTCAACAGCGCCTACGACGCGCTGGTCGCTACTCCCCAGGCATACGGCGCAGCCGACGAGGCGGGCAAAGTGGACGGCAACCCCGTAGCTTTCACGCTGCACCGCCTCACGTCGATCCTCGATTTCTCCATCGCCACGCAGGCCGACAAGGTGAAATACCTGCTGCTGACCGCCGGCGGGGAAACCCAAAAGCTTTCGGCCTCGAGCCTCGATTTCGCCCTCGAGAACGGAGGTGCCGAAACGGCTGCCACCCTCAGCACAACCGACCAGTCGAACGTCATCGCACTGCAATACACGCCCGATGGGGCGAGCGCCGACAAGGTCGAAGCCTTCTTCAACGTCCCGGCCGACCTCTACCCCACGCTGACGCTCGACGTAATCGGCTCCGACAACCAGATGGCTACGGTCACGGTCAACCGCACCGAAGCCTTCAAAGCCGGAACGCTCTATACGAAAGCGGTCTCCGACCTGCAGTTCGCCCCCATCGACGCCCCGTCGCTCGTATGGCCGGGGGAAGACGGGAAAACAATCGACCAAGTGCATTACATTACCACCGATGAAAGTGGAATGAGCCTCAATTATTCTGCGGCCGTAACAATCAATGTCCCGGGAGGAATTGCCGGCCTTTCGGTAAATATAACGTCCGATTATCTCAACAATGATATGGGCATCACGACCCTTGACCTTTTCAACGAAACGTCTATTTTAGGAGCAATCGAATTCAAAGATCTTGGGCTGGCCTGCACATCAGAGATTCAATACAAAAAATCTACAATTTTTAATATTACCAACCTTGTCCCACTGGTAAAATTAGGCGCTGCACCTGGCAGTACGCATATCTTTGAAGTCCAAGTTACAGATTTGGCCGGGCAGAAAACCGTACAAAAACTGACGTTCCAAATTCCGACACCTATTACATACAATAACGACGCTGACTTATGGACTAATACGGCGACGTTTACTGTGACCGATGTCCCGTCGGATGCGACCAACGTCAAAGTGCAGTACCGCATAAAAGGCACAACGGATTGGAAAGATGCTTCGGACAGTGGAAATGGCATTTGGACGATTGAACCTGTATGGTCTGAGGGAACAGCCAATGCATCGGGCAAGATGACCTATACGGTTGACAATACGACAGGTGTTTTTGCCGGAAACGACTATGAATACCAACTTATATACACGGATGCCCAAAATACCCAGCAGGTAATATCGGGAGAATTCCAAAAAAAGTCAGGAAACACAATACCGACCCTTGCAGATAACTCGCTTGCATGCTACACTTCGGAAAATACCAGTACGACATTCTGGGGAAGCGGCAATAATGAAATGACCAATGGAACTAAAACTCTCTGCTCTTTCGCTACTCCCTATACGGTAATGACGGCCTCGGGAGTGAACATCGCGAATATCATAAAGGTTCTGGCTCCTGGCAACTTGTTTACAGGGACATTTACATTCACCAAATCCGGAACTTTGGGCATGAACTCATACGGGACAGTCGGGTTCGGGCAGCCATACACCTACACAGCCCGACCTACCGCACTCGAATTGACATACAAAACCTCTTTCGGTTCCGACTTTTATACAAAGTGGAGTCATGCCAATGAACTTACGTCAGGACATGACCAGGCAAGCATTATGGTATGCATTGTCAATTGGGATGCAAGGCACAATGTAACATCAGGAAACAATGCATCACCGAGCGGAGTATGGAACCCTGAAACACTGGACGGATTGAGTGAAACCGAAAAAACAGGGTTAATTGCATACGGCGTTGTCTATCTCGAAGAGGATAAGAGTGCGGATCAATTATTGAGCATTCCTCTTACTTACTATGACAAAAATGCCCCGGCACCGAATGGGAAATACACGATTATCATATCCTGTTCAACAAGCCGTTATGGCGACTATCTGAATGGAACCGTAAATACCCTTTCAGTCAAAGATTTCCAGTGGGTATACTAACCCGCCGGAATATCCGGAAGGCCAGAGGCCTTTATCCCCGACCTCCCTGCAATCGCAGGGAGGTTTTTTCTTGCGGGGAGGGACTGCCACGGCAGGCCGTCGCGCAACCGACGGACAAGCGACACAGCCGGCCATCGGGTGCATCGGGTGTTGTGAAAGGCGAAAACGAGATACGGGCATGCTCGCCGGACAGGGTGTTCGTGATGAAAAACCGCACGTTCGTTGAATTTATTTCCAAGATACGCGCCGCATGGCTATTTTTGCACATTGCCAATAAAAAACTCGTACCCATGCGCATAAAATCCCGGACATCCGGCCTCATGCAAACGCCTCGGGAGATTTCACATACCGGTAATCCGACCGGCGGTGCTGGGGCACATTCCGCCGTCCTCCCGGCAGCGCACGAAGCAACCGACAATCCCGACAACATCTTTTACCGAACGATCCGGACTGCTATGAAAAAACAACTTATATATCTATTGGCATCGGCAGGCCTGCTGGCCGCCGGATGCTCCACGGAAAACAAGACGGACGAGACGGGGTACGGCACCCTGGCCATCAATTGCACGGCCGACACGTCGATCGACACGGCTTCGGCCGAGGCTTCAGGCACGCCCGAAGCACCTGCAGCCGGGGCTTTCTCGCTCACGGTAACGGGCGAAACGGGCACGCAGAAATGGGATACGCTCACCGAGTTCGAGCAGAGCCAAACCGTCTTCCGGATGGGCACCTACACCGTCGCGATCGCCCACGGCAACCCCGATGCGGAAGGAGCCGGCAAACCTTACTATTATGCCGAACAAAAGATCGAAGTGCTGCCCCGGCGCACGGTAAGTGCAGACCTGACCGCCACGGTGGCCAATTCGCAGGTGGTAATCCGCGCCACGGAGCAGTTCCTCGCCTATTTCCACGATGCCAGGTTCACCGTGACGACGGCCTCGGGCAATGAATTCGCCTTCACGCCCGGCAGCGACCCTGCCGACGAACCGGTGTTCGTCAAGGGCGGCACGCGGCTCACGGTGACCGGCACGGCACGCCGCCAGAGCCCGACGGGCACGGGGGAAGGCCCCGAAGTGACTTTCTCCGCCCAGACGCTCGACGCCACGACGCCGCGCACCTGCCACATCATCACCTACGATGCAAAAAACGCGGGCAGCGCCACGCTGACCATCACACTCGGCGACAGTTACACTGATACCCGGACGCTCGACTGCGAGGTCAACGAGGGAGCCATCGACGATACCGAAAAGAAATAAAAACAGGGAAAGATATGAAAACATTTACCAAATTTCTCACGATGTTAGCGGTTGCGGCACTCTTCGCAACCGGCTGTGTAAACGAAGAGCCCCCGTACAAGGAGGATCCGAACCCCGAGCCCGCCGGGATGACCGGCTATCTGTCGATCGGCAACCTCTCGATGACGGTCGTCTACGACGAAACCGAAATCCGTCCCGACGACACGTCGGACGAGACGCAGGCCGCACGCACCGCATCCGGGACGCGCGCCACGGCTCCCGACGTGGACAGCTTTATCGTGGAGATCCTCGACGCCGCCGACGCGCAGGTACTCGAAATGACCTATGCCGAGCTGAAGGAGCAGCTCAAGACGCCGATGGAACTGAAGGTGGGCGTCTACCGCATGGAAGTCCGTTCGGAAGACACGATGCCCGGCGCGGACTGGGAACACCCCGTCTACGGTGCGACGAGCAACTTTACGATCACCAAGGCACAGACGACCTCGCCCGAAGAGGTGGTTTGCACCCTGCAGAACATCAAGGTCTCGGTGGAATATTCGCCCGAGCTGGCCGACATGCTGGCCGACACCAGCAAGGCCACCGTATCGCTGGGCGACACCAGCCTGGATTTCCCCAAAACCGAAACCCGGGCGGCCTATTTCAAACCGCAGGCACTGGAAAACACCCTGGACTTCGCATTCGACGGCACCTTCGCCGACACCGGTGTCCCCGCTAAATTCAGCAAGCAGATCACCGGGGTCAAGGCCGGGCAGTGGCGCAAGGTTTCGGTCGTAATCGGCTACGCCGACAAGGGCAACATCCTCTTCTCGGTCAAAGTCGACAACAGCATCCTCCAGGACAACAAGTTCGTCGTCGACGGTACGGAAAACCTCGGGGAAGAGCTCCTCGAAGACCCCAACGCCCCGGCACTCACCTGGCCCGGGCACGACATGACGCAGCCCTTCACGCTGACCGACGCCATGTTCGACGCGGAGGGGAACTGCATCGAGCCGTTCGCATTCGACCCCTCCTCGCGCAACGGCATCGAATCGCTGCAAGTGACCGTCGGCTCCACCAACAGCCAGTTCCTGGCGTCGATGGCCGCCATCCAGTTGCCCGAAACATTCGACCTCTGCGCCCTCGACGCATCTTCGGTGGCAGGGATTATCCTCAAGGGCTTCGGCTACCCCGTAGGCAGCGAGCTCAAAGGACAGACGGCCAAGAGTTTCAACATCGCAGGGCAGATCAGGGCGCTCTATGAATTCGACGGTACGCACACCTTCGCCTTCACGATGACCGATGCAAAAGGCGTCTCGTCCGAAGCCGTACTGACGCTCGTAGTCGATAAAAGCTCGGGGCAGACGGGCCCCCGGATCACGTGGCGCGGCTACGACATCGACCAGCAATACGAAGTGCAGAAGGACATGGTGATCGACATCGACATCGAGGCCGACAAAGGCATCAAGTCGTTCTTCGTGACGATCGACTCCGAAACGCTGAGGCCGCTGCTGCCGGTGATCAACCTGCCGGAGAAATTCGACATCTGCGACATCCCCGACGAACTGGTCGAAGTCCTGCACGGCGAATTCGGGTTCCCGATCAACGAGCAGGTAAAGAACCAGACATCGGTGACCTTCTCGATCACCAAGTTCGTCGAGATACTGCTGGAAATTCCGGGCGAGCATAATTTTGTCCTCGACGTGACGGACAACGATAATGTACTGACACACAAAACTGTCAAACTCATCGTCCACTAAAGCCGACCTATAATGAAACGATATATCTCATATTTTGCCGTACTGCTCGCGGTGCTCCTCGGCGCGGCCTGCTCGAAAGACGACTCCGTCGCGGGCAGCGACAATCGCACGGGCGTCATGGCGATGACGGTCTCGACCCGGCAGACAGCCGACACCGGCGAATACGACCCGTTGCAGCACCAGACCGTCTACATCTACAACGACGAGGGCGGCCTGCTGCGCAAATACACCTCGAAAGAGGCCTGTCCCGAACGGCTGGAACTGTTGGCCGGCACTTATCGCGTAGCGGTCGAAGCCGGAGAGGAAGTCCCCGCCGATTTCACGAAACGGTTATACAAGGGCGAGGAGAAGTTCACCGTCAAACCCGGCGAAACCACAAACGTTGCGGTCGTCTGCCAGATCGTGAACACCGTCGTGGAGGTGAAATTCGACGATACGATCCTCCAGAACCTCGCCCCCGGCTATTCCGTATGGATCGCCGGCGGGGAAAAGGTCGACGAGCAAGCCGCCGAAGCGGGCAGCGTTCCGGCGCTCAGGTTCACGGCCGAGGGGACGGGTTACTACACCCTGCCCGCAGGCACGACGTCGCTGGCCTGGCTCTTCCGCGGAACGCATGTCGAGGGTAAGAACGTGGAAATGGAAGATTACATCCCCAATGTCAAAGCCGGCGGCAAGTATACCCTCACGTTCAAATATTCGCCCGATCTGCCCGGTTATATCGACTGCGTGCTGATCAGCGTCGACCCCGGAACCGACGACATGGACGACGAAATCATCTTCAGCCCCGATCCGGCCGTCATCAGCGAAGGGTTCGACATCGCCGAAATCCAGAAGTACCGATCCGGAGAGAAGAAATACCGGATCATGGCCTTCTCGGAACTGACCCGGTTCACGGTTTCGGTCGGCGACGAGAGCTACGACGCGCTCGGCGGCACGACCGAGGGTATCTCCCTCGAACCGGTCGACAAATACAACGTCCGGCTGACGCTCTCCGATGCGTTCTTCGCTTCATGCCAGGCCGGCGATCAGGAGGTGACGTTCCGCATCGAGGACGCCAACGGCGGTTCCTCGGAGGTCGCAACGACCTACCGTCTCGAAGGACTGGTTCCCGTAACGGCGGACGACTACGACCTGTGGGCCAATACGGTCACGCTGCGCGTGGTTTCGTTCACGCCCGGCACCACCGTGCAATTCGGCCTGCGCAGCAGCGGCGGCGAGTGGCAGCCGATGGCAGGGACATCGCAGGGCAACGATTTCATCACGGCGACCTATGCGCCCCAGTGGGAAGAGAAAACCACGGCGGACTGGAGCACTCCGGCCACGGTACTGCCCTATTCGCGTCTCAAAGAGGGCACCGGCATATCGGCAGGCAATACGTACGACTACAAAGCGACGGTCGGCTCGAAGGAACTCAGCGGCCGGTTCACGGCCGCTGAGGGCACACCCATGCCCGACGGAAACCTGGAATCGTGGAGAAGCGCCCAGCAATTCCCGGGTTCCGGCACCAACTATACCTTCTGGGGCAGCGGCTACAACTCGTTCGCCAAGGAACTCTGTACCCGCGACGAAGCGATGCCGGGACGCGTCGGGACATACTGTGCCAAACTGTCCGCGACATATAATACGCTGGCAAAGGTTCCCGCCCCGGGTAACCTGTTTACCGGAGATTTCGCCATCTCGCTCTTCCCGATGGGCGGCAACGTCTCTTTCGGCAAAAAGTTCGCTTACAACGCCCGCCCGAGAGCCGTCAGGTTCAAATACCACGCTACGATCGGGGAAGTCAACTACAATCTCCACGGCGGGAAAATTCCCGTCGGCGAAATGGACAAGGCCCGGATATTCGTCTGCATCGTGGACTGGACGGCCCAACAGAAAGTATTTGCCGGGACAAAAGCCCCGACGGGCACCTGGGATCCGGAGACACAAACCGAAGCGGCCAACGGCCCCATCATCGGGTATGCCTCCAAATTCATCGAAGAAACGACCCAGGGTGATGAAATGGTAGAAGTTATATTGCCGATAAACTATTACCAGGACACGGCCGCCGCTCCCGATGGGAAGTACAATATCGTCGTATCCTGTTCCACCAGTGCATACGGGGATTACATGGATGCCTGCACCACCAACGTGATGTACGTCGACGATTTCGAATGGGTATATTAACGATTAAACGTAAACGCACGACAATGCGCAAGATAACCACCAGTACGCTCCTGGCACTCCTGCTCCTGGCAGGCACGGCGCCGGAGAGCCGTGCACAACAGACGGACGCCGCGGCGTCCCCCGCCCCGCAGGCCGACAGCACGAGCTGTATGCAGCACGAGGAGCATCCTCAGACCGTCAACGAAATGCGGCGCCAGCGCGGCCTGACCGACAAACACAACCTCTTCGTCCCGCGCGGGCAATGGATCTTCGGAGGGACGGCCTCCTACTCGACCCACTCGAACGACACGTACAGGTTCCTGGTCGTCGAGGGCATCGAATCGAAGGGCTACACGTTCAAGGTCAGCCCGATGATCGCCTATGCCTTCCGCGACAACATGGCACTCGGAGGCCGTTTCATCTATTCGCGCTCGCTGCTCAAGCTGGACAAGGCCGACCTCAACTTGGGCGGCGAGGACTCCGACCTGAACTTCGAGCTGAACGACTGCTACTCGCTGCAACAGAGCTATTCGGTGGCCATGATCTGGCGCCAGTACATCCCCCTGGGCCGCAACAAGCGTTTCGCGCTCTTCAACGAGATGCAGCTCTCGGGCGGCGGCACACAGGCACGCTTTGCCAAGGACTCCCCGGTGAAGGGCACCTACCAGACGGGCTATACCTTCTCGCTGGGTATCTCGCCGGGTATCATCGCCTTCGCCACGAACAACATGGCCGTCGAGGTCAACGTCGGCGTGATGGGCATCAGTTACAGCCACACCAAACAGGTACACAACCAGGTGACGGTCGGCAAGCGCGACGCCAGCATGATGAACTTCAAAGTCAATATCTTCTCTATAGGGCTCGGCATGGCATTCTATCTCTAAACACGGCACGCACATGAAACGAATCATACTTTCCATTTTATCGGTATTCATCACGCTCGGCGCCGCAGCGGAGACGGGACAAGCCCTCCCCGCGGTGCAGCGGGCCGCTACGGCCGCAGTCGAAGAAACCCCCTCCGGCAACGAGGACACCGTGCCCCCGGAAACTTCGGACACCCCCGGAACGGGCACCGAAGCCACGGCGGAAACAACTTCGGGACTCGCCGCAGAAACGGACACCGCAGCCGCAGCGGGTACCCTCGGTGCCCTGGCGGCCTCCCCGGCGACGATGCCCGCAGCCATGCCGGCCGAAAAGCACAAGCGCCCCCAGGTGGAGCGTTTCCTGCCCACGCGCCGCCGCATCGACCGCGAGATCAACAAACTCAAATTCGCCTACAAGGGAGAAGTGATGATGGGTCTTACGGCCTCCTACGGTACGGTTTCGAGCGACGACACCGACCTCATGCTCATCTTCGACAACATCGATGCGGATGCCACGATCGCAACGGTAAAACCCTTCGTCGGTTATTTCTACCGCGATAACAACTGCATCGGCATCCGTTTCGGATACAGCCACATGGGCGGCACGCTCGACAACACCTATTTCGATGCGGGCGAGGGCAACGACCTCTCGGGGCAGCTCCCCTACGTCGATCTTTCGAGCGACGAATACTCATTCGGCATTTTCCACCGTTCTTATGCAGGGCTCGACCCCAAAGGACGCTTCGGACTCTTCGCCGAGTTCGAGCTGGCGCTCTCGACGGGACATTCGAGCTTCGCATACGACCCGGATCATAACGAAGGAGGCGCACCCAACCGCACCTACAACGACAAAACGCAGGTAAAGCTGGCGTTCAACCCGGGAGCTGCCGTATACATCTTCCCCAACGTCTGTGCGACGATTTCGTTCGGGCTGGGCGGCATACAGTATACGAGCATCACCCAGAAGGATGCCGACGGCAACAAGATCGGTTCACGCAAGGCTTCGAACATGCGTTTCCGGCTCAATATCGCGGCCATCAACTTCGGTATGACGATACATTTGTGGGACAAGAAAAAGCAGTAAACTATGAAATACCTACGCATACTCTTTTCGGCGGCGGCGCTCCTGCTGGCAGCGTCGTGCATCGAGAACGACCTACCGTACCCCACCATCGAGCTCAACATCCGCAGCATCGAGGGCGAGGGGTTCACGGTGGCCGGCATCAGCCTCGTGAACCGTACCGTGACGCTCACGCTGGACGAGAAGACCGATATCCGCAAGGTCACCATCGACAAGGCGGAATTCGACGTCGCCACGTCCAACCCGATGATGACCGACAAAGAGAAATTCATCAGCCAGATCAGGACTTCGCAGCCGCTGTGCGGGGAGTTCGACCTGCGGGCGCCGCTCTATGTCACGCTCTCGCTTTACCAGGACTACGAGTGGACGATCGTGGCCGAGCAGCCCATCGCGCGGTCGTTCACCGTCGCCGGGCAGATCGGATCGACACTGATCGACACGCAGGCGCATACGGCCACGGCCTATGTCGCCGAAGGCACCGACCTGAAGGCCGTCACGGTCACCAGCCTCAAACTGGGGCCTGCCGACATCACCACCTACTCGCCCACGGCCGAGGAACTTTCCGCCACGGGTTTCGAAACGGTTCGTCTGGTCGACGTCACCTGCCACGGCCGCACGGAGCGTTGGATGCTCCATGTCCAGCCCACCAACGTGAAGATCGGTGTCCGCGAGATCGACCTTTGGAACAACACGGCCGTCGTAACCACGATGGTTACGCCCGAAGATTACGCCACCGCCGAAGTCCAGTACCGTCTGAAGGGTACCGCCGACTGGCAGACGACGCAGAAGGGCGCACAGGACGAAAGCGGTATCTTTACGAGCACGATCGCACCCGAATGGACAAGCCTCACCAACGATGCGGGCATCCCCGTAAAACGCCTCGTCACGACCAAGGGCGTCTACGCCGGGCAAACGTATGAATTCCGGCTTCTCGTCGGCGGGCAGCAGACCGAAACCGCCGAATACACGGCACCCGCGGGCGACACGATTCCCGACGCGAACATGGAGAACCCGGGGCTGTCGTGCTTCACCTCGGACAATACCAATGCGGAGTTCTGGGCCAGCGGCAACAACTCGTTCGCCCGGTCGCTCTGCACGCAGGGCACCTACGCCGGAATGGGCGGCAGCTATTGCGCAAAACTGGCCGCGGCGGCACCGCCCATCGTCAGCATCGCAGCCGGCAACCTAATGTCCGGCATCTTCTACAAGGACGGCCAGACGACGGGCGTAGTGGAATTCGGACAGCCCTACAACTGGACGGCACGCCCTTCGGGCATGAAGGTGAAATACCACGCAACATTGGGCACGATCGACGCCAGCAAACATCCCGGGGCCCCGGTCGGCAAAGGCGATCCGGACAAGGCGCGTATCTTCGTGGCCATCGTAGACTGGAGCAGCCGCCACCGGGTCGCATCCGGGACGGATGCCCCCACGGGCACCTGGGATCCGGCGGAAACCACCCAGACCGCAGAAGGGAAACTCATCGCCTACGGGTCGCTGTTCGTCGACAAGTCGACCGAAGGCGAGCAAATGGTAGAGGCCACCCTGCCGCTCAACTTCTACGACCCGGCTGCGGGACGCCCCACCGGCAAGTACAGCATCATCATCTCCTGCTCCACGAGTGCCTACGGCGATTACATGGTGGGCTGCACGACGAATGTAATGTACGTCGACGATTTCCAGTGGATCTATTGACCCGGCGCCGGACAAGTCCGCCGGCAACTCAGAAGATATAAAGAGAAAAGGCTGAACCCCTGGGTTCAGCCTTTTTGCTGTAGATTCAGACTTTTCAATCCCTGCCGGAAATTATCTCCGTGCAATCCGGCAGTATTTGTCATAGCGTCCTATCACGTCGTTCACGTAGGCCAGCGTCTGCCGGCTGCCGGTGAAACGTCCGCACTTGACCGCCTCGCTCTCGTAATACTCGGGCTGCGCCTTGAGTTGCAGGTAGCGGGCCACGACCTCCCACGAATTGGGATCCTCGCCGTTGAGCCGTGCCAGGCGCCTCGCATCGTTCACATGGCCGATCCCGCTGTTGTACGAGGCCAGGATAATGCTCATCCGATCCTTCTCGGGAGTCCCCTCGGGGAAACGGAGCGTGTTCATAATCTTCGACATCAGCTTGTTGGCCAACCATATGTTGGTCTCGGGATTGGAGACCTGCTCGGTCGGGACGTCGAACTGGCGTGCCACCGAGGGCATGATCTGCATCAGCCCGCGGGCCCCGCTGCGCGAGGTGATGTCGGGCGTGAACCGCGATTCATGGTAGGCGATGGCGCTCATCAGGCGCCAGTCGTGGCCCTCTTTTTCGCTGATGTTGCGAATGACATTGTCATAGGCCGAGATCACATAGTCGCCCTCACCGAGCAGCGAAGAGCCGAAATCGGCCGCATCATCGTTCAGCAGCATGTCGTCCGTCACGGGTGTGCTGAACTGGGCGTTAAAGCCGTAAAAAGTTGTCAGGATTGTTAAGAACGCAAAAGTTAAAACTGTCTTTTTTAACATAAAATGTTGTTTTGCGGGCAGTTCATACCGCGCAGAACAATACGCTAATCATAGAAACCCCATGAGATACCGATTTTAAACATGCCCGGATTGAGCGGGTAACCCGCCGCGGAGAAATACTCCCCGTTTCCGAACAGTCCCTTGTTCACATGCTGATATTTGAGGAATATCCGCATTCTCTTCCACTTTCCCATGACGAAGGCGTCCATGTAGGGGTAATTGCCTACTTCGACGTCCCGTTGGTTGTAATAGGCCGACAGCGCAGGGTTGTAACTGGGCGCATAATAACGCGTGTTATAGCGTCCGTCCAAACCGATCTGAAGGCGTAATACGTTGCGCACGACCCAGAACTCGTAATAATACGAAAGGAACGCGCTCAAAAGCGGAACGGGTGCAACTTCTTGATTCGTACTCCACTGCAACAATACCCTGTTGTCCAAATGAAGTCCGCCTAAGCGGAAATCTTTGCGAGCGTACACACTCGTGAGGCTTACGTTGTCACTGCTTTGGGCGATCTGGCTCTCCTTGTCGTAAAAGATCTTGTTGCCGACGACGCCCTGCCATGCCCCCGCTTCAAACGCATAATCGGGGACTGAAAACTTCACCTCGAACCGAGTTTCATTCTCCTTATTCAAAGGAGTGGACCACACGTAGTGGTTCGAGAACAGATTCTCCTGCCAGTAGTTGGGCGAACGCCGATCCATCGTGAACCGGCCTTCGAGAATCAGGGGGTGTCCGCGGAGATATCCCGTCAGCGCCAGGTGGGCGCCGATGGTGAGGTCTCCGCCTCTGTATCCCGACGGGTAGAACTTGAGGTTCGCGTCCCAGTCGACATATTTCTTTATCTTTCCTCCGACGGAACCGTATGCGAAATAGCTGGTCTTGTTGACCTTCGTATACTTTCCCGTCTGGTAATCCCTCATTTCGAATTGCGAGTAGGTATGCATGTCGATACCGATGCCTGCATCAATCGTGCCTACCACGCCGTTACGATCCCAGGGCTGCGCCTGCACGAAGAAGCGGTTCGAAATCACCCGCTCGTAGATCGAGTCGCGCGTCTGGTCGGGGTTGATATACCAGTTCTGGTAGTAGTCCAGCGTATCGGGCACGAAATTGCCCTGTTCGTCCCGGTGCGCCCTTTCGTCGATATACCGCGCATATTTGTCCGAATAGACCTTGCTCCACGAACTGTACTGGAACGAATGGCCGATATAGACCGCCGACAGGTCGGCGAGCGAAAAGTCGTTCTCCGTCACGCGTTGCAACGGCAGGGCGTAGGACTGCGTGATGAAAAAGGCGTTGTTGCGGTAAGTGTTCTGCGCCTCGGCATCCGACAGCTTCATCGGCACGCCCGAAGGCATCTGGAACGTCGTATCGGCGATAGCCCATGTCCCGACCACGCCGCCGTTCTCCTGCTGTTCGATGTGGTTGTTGTAATAGGCCGCATGCACCGAATAGCGCTTGCCCGTATGGCTGAAGGCGACCGACAGGTTGTGGTTCTTCGTCCGTGACCAGACATATTGTCCGCGCGTTCCCCGTGCCTTGTAGTCGACGTTGAACCCGGTCGTGGGCGAAATATTCTGCGCGTGCATGATATTGAAGTTCTCCTCCCGGAAACGCTTCTGCCCCGACTCGAGGTACGTCATGCGGATGATGGGCTTCTTCGTATTGTAGAACGGAACGTTCTCCATGTCGTACGTATACGCATAGTAGGGGCTCGCAAAACTGAAATCAAAGAACTGCGGCCGCCGGAAATAGTTCATCGGCAGCGATGTCTGCCCGAGGGCGCCCTGCGCGATGTCGCCCACCTCCTCGCGGAAGAAGGGGTAGTCAATGCGCCAGTCGGTGAGCGTCGTGTCGAGCGGGCTTATCTCCACGCGGTTGTAGTCGCGCTTGACGCTCCAGCGAAAATTGTTCAGGGCGCGGATCGAATCGCTGAAAAAATACGATTCGAGCGGCTTGCGGATCCGGCGTTCCTTCTTGGTCGTATCCTGCGGCTGGCCGTCCTGGCCCTCCTCCCCCTCCTCGCCGGTCTGCTCGTAAGGGTTCGTACCGTAAAGGTTCCCCGTCTCCCCGCGCTGCTGGGCACGCTGCAGCGTCCTGGCGTTGAAACCCTGCGAACGTACGATGCCGGGCGCTGTAAGGAACAGACCGAGCAAAGCTGCCAGCAATATTCTATTCGTCAACCTCGACATGGAACGTAAATCCGGGGCAAATATAATTAAAAAATTTTAAATATACAACTATTTCTCAGGGCAAGCCGCTGAGCCAGGCTTCTTTAGCGACATACCCCATCCCACGGCCGATATGGCGATGTAGAGCAGAATGACAATGGGGACAGCCGGGATACCCAAGGCGACCAACAGAACAACAGCCAGGGCAATAAAGATATAACGGATCTCGTTGCCTTTAAAAGCAAAACTCTGAAACTTGAAGGCGAACATCCGAACAGGCGAAATAAGCAACCACGACATGGCCGGCACCATCAGCAGCACCCAGCCCCCTTGGTTGAAACCCGTCTTGGCGTCCATCCAGCCCAGCGCAACGAAAAACAGCGCATTGGCTGGAGTAGGAAGGCCACAGAACTCGGTATGCTGCGTCTCGTCGATATTGAATTTCGCCAGCCGCAGCGCCGAGAAGGCCGCCACAGCGAAACAAAGTGCACTGCCGCCGTAGCGCAGCCATGCTTCGGCATCCGCAGGCAGGGAATTGTTCCACAGGACGAAAAGCACGGCCGACGGAGCGAAGCCGAACGAGACCATGTCGGACAACGAGTCCAGTTGTACGCCGATGGCGGAAGGGCATTTGAGCAGCCGGGCCACGAAACCGTCGGAATAGTCGAAAACACCGGCGGCGATCGTGAGCCAGAAAGCCAGCGCCAGATCGCCGTAAACCAGTGCCGAAACCACCGCGAACGAGCCGCAAAGCAGGCTCGCAAGGGTCAGCAGGTTGGGTATGGTGAACAGTCTTATCTTCATCGGGAGTACAAAAATATTATTCCTGCAATAGGCGGCAAAGTTACAAAATATTTTTATCTTTGTCTCACTTAATTCCATATTATAACTTATGGCAAGCAATAAATATTGTGTCATCATGGCCGGCGGCATCGGATCGCGTTTCTGGCCCAAGAGCCGGCAGTCGATGCCAAAACAGTTCCTCGACATCCTCGGAACCGGGAAATCGTTTATCCGCCACACCTACGAGCGCTTTGCAAAAATCGTCCCCGCCGGGAATTTCCTCGTCGTGACGAACCACAAATACAAGGATCTGGTATTGCAGCACATCCCCGAAATCGGGGAGAAACAGGTGCTCTGCGAGCCGATCGGCCGCAATACGGCCCCCTGCATCGCCTATGCGGCCTATACGCTGCTCAGGGAGAACCCCGACGCCGAGATGATCGTCACGCCGTCGGATCACCTGATCCTCAACGAGGACGATTTCCGCACGATCATCGGCGAGTGCCTCGAATTCGCCGACCGGCACGACGCACTGCTGACCGTGGGCATCAAACCCACGCGCCCCGATACGGGTTACGGCTACATCCAGGTTTCGGACGACCACACCATCAGCAAAGTCAAGTGCTTCACCGAAAAGCCCGACCTCGAGCTGGCGCAGACCTTCCTCCAGACCGGCGAGTTCTACTGGAATTCGGGGATCTTCATCTGGAAGGTGCAGGCCATCGTCGAGGCCTTCCGCAAATACCTGCCCGAGCACCATGCCATGTTCAGCGGCGTGATGAAGGCGCTGGGCACCGATGCCGAGAAGACCACCGTGGAGATCGTCTTCTCGGAGTGCCGCGCCATCTCGATCGACTACGGCATCATGGAAAAGGCCGACAACGTCTATGTCCGCTGCGGCGACTTCGGGTGGAGCGACGTCGGCACATGGGGCTCGGTCTACCAGCACGCCCGCAAAGACCGCTACGCCAACGCCGTCCCCGAAGAGGGGTGCTACGTCTACGACACGCGCAGCAGCATCGTCTCGCTGCCCAAGGGCAAGGTAGCGGTCATCAGCGGCCTGAAGGAATACATCGTCGTGGACACAGACGACGTGCTGATGATATGCCCCCGCGCCGAAGAACAGAACATCAAGAAATTCATCGACGAAGTAAAGTTCCATAACGGGGACAAACATATCTGACACCTATGACACCTATGAAACGCATGCCGTTCCATACCACAGCCTTGCTGCGACGATTCGCTGCGGGCTTTTTTTTAGTAGCGGGGATGCTCTCGTGCTCCGCGCCGCAGGCCACCTTCACCAACCCGCTGCGCGACGGCGCCGACCCGTGGATCACCAAATACGACGGGCACTATTACACCTGCTTCAAATCGGGACGCGGCATCGCCGTGACCGAATCGGACGACATGACGCGCTTCGAACGCGAGCGTGTTGTCTGGCAGCCCGCCGACAGCGGGGCGTGGAACAGCTTCAACATCTGGGCGCCCGAGCTACACCGCCTCCGCGGCAAATGGTACATCTACTACGCCGCGGCACCCGTCCCCGGCAGTCCCTTCACAGGACAGCGCACCGGCGTGCTGGAGTGCGACACGCCGCTGGGCGACTACCGCGACTGCGGCATGCTCTATACGGGCGACAACCCCGACGGCAAGACGGACAACATCTGGGCCATCGACATGACGATCTTCGAACACCGGGGAGAGCTCTATGCCGTATGGTCCGGCTGGGAGCGCCAGCGCGATACCGACGCCACCGACCAGCTGCTCTACATCGCCCGCATGGAATCGCCGACCCGGATCGGGCCGCGCATCCTGCTGTCGCGACCCGACCAGCCGTGGGAACAGGGCGACCACATCTCCCTGCAGGAAGGCCCGTCGGCATTGCGGCACGGCGACGACCTCTTCATCGTCTACTCCACGCGCGGCTCGTGGTCGCGCCACTACAAGCTCGGGCAGCTGCGCCTGCGCACCCCCGACAGCGACCCGCTGAATCCCGCATCATGGATCAAGAGCGGCCCCGTCTTCATCGGCAACGACCGCATACACGGCGTCGGCCACGCCAGTTTCACCACCTCGCCTGACGGGAACGAATACTGGATCTATTACCACTCGAAAAAAGATACGGTACACAACTGGGGGCGCGACGTACGCCTGCAACGCTTCGACTTCGACGCCGCGGGCAACCCCCGCTTCGGAGAGCCCGCAGAGCCGGGGCCCTACCCCATGCCCTCGGGGACACCCATACACGCGAACTGACATGTCCGAACTATACGATATTTTCCGGGAACACCCGCACATCTCCACCGACACGCGCGACATCGGGGCTGATTCCATCTTTTTCGCCCTGCGCGGCACGACGTTCGACGGCAACCGCTTCGCGGCGGAGGCGCTGGACAAAGGCGCGGCCTATGCCGTCGTGGACGACCCGGCAGCCGTCACCGACGAGCGTATGGTGCTGGTCGGCGACACGCTCGGGGCGTTGCAGGAGCTGGCACGCGAACACCGCCGCCGGCTGGCGATCCCGATACTCGCCATATCGGGCAGCAACGGCAAGACCACGACCAAGGAACTGGTGAGCCGCGTGCTGGCCGAAGGCTTCGAGGGCTACGCCACGCGCGGCAACCTCAACAACCACATCGGCGTGCCGCTCACGCTGCTCGCCATGACCCGCGACACGCAGTTCGGCGTGGTCGAAATGGGAGCCAGCGCCTGCGGCGAGATCGCCCTGCTGGCCTCGATCGCCGAGCCCAACTACGGCATCCTGACCAACATCGGCCGTGCACACCTCGAAGGCTTCGGCGGCCCGGAGGGGGTGCGCCGCGGCAAGGGCGAACTGTTCGACTACCTGGCCGCGAACGGCGGCCGCGCCTTCGTACCCCGCGAGGACGAGATGCTGACGAACATGGCAGCCGAACGCGACGGGCTGGCCGCGGAGTATTACAGCGTCACACTGGCCGAGGGCCTCGAAAACCACCTCGAAGGGCATTACAACCGGTTCAACATCGCCGCAGCCGTGGCCGTCGGACGTTATTTCGACGTCGCCGACGAGCGTATCTGCCATGCTGTCGGCAGCTATGTCCCCGACAACAACCGCTCGCAGCGCACCGTGACGGGGCGCAACACGCTCATCATGGACTGTTACAACGCCAACCCGTCGAGTATGCGGGCATCGGTCGCGAATTTCCTCGCCGAGCCGCCCGGCATGCGCACCCGCCGCCTGCTGATCCTGGGCGACATGCTCGAACTGGGCGCCTGGTCGGCGGAGGAACACGCCGCTGTCATCCGCCTCGCAGCACAGGCTCCGCAGACGGAGGTGATGCTCGTCGGCACGGAATTCGCCAGGGCCCATGCCGGCATGGAGCCGCAACCCGCCCGGATCACGCTCTTCGCCGATCGGGAACACCTCATCGCGGCGCTCCGCGCACACCCCGTGGACAACGCGCTGGTGCTTATCAAGGGTTCGCGCGGCATCGGACTGGAAAAAGCGGTCGGGGAGCTGTAGCCCCGCCGCCACGACCCGCCGGGCACCAACCCGGTACAGGCACGATACGCAGGAACAAAACGCCGGTAAACGAACCGGAAGGGCACGCCGCACAGGCAAAAAAACACCGACTGAGAACAACCTGAAACCCATAAGCCATGAAACACCTGCTGACAGCCATCCTCCTGCTGGCCTTCGCGCATACCGCCGCAGGCGAAAGGAACGTCTCGCTCGAACGCGATTTCGGAACGCTTTACGGCACACTGCTCACCCCCGATGCAGGTGCGGAAACCGTGGCTGTCATCATCGCCGGTTCGGGCCCCATCCCGCGTAACGGGAGCGTCAACAATTATCTTTACCTGGCGCAGGCGCTCGAAAAGGCAGGCATCGCCTCGCTGCGCTACGACAAACGCAGCATCGGTGCGAGCCGGTTCACGGAACCGGAAAAAATGGCCGACGCCGTACTGGGGGATTTCATCGGCGACGCCGCGGCATGGGCCGACTACCTCGCCGGCGAAGGTTTCCGCCGCGTCGTACTGATCGGCCACAGCGAAGGGGCGCTGATCGCCTTCTGCGCGGCGCAGCAAACCCCGAAAGTCGCCGCCGTCGTTTCGCTGGCCGGCGCCGGCTACCCGCTCGACGAGATACTCCAGCTGCAATTGGCCTCACAACTCCTGCCCGACAACATGGATCTGCTCTTGCAGGCCAACGCGATCACCGCCGCCCTCAAACGGGGCGAACGGGTCGAATCCTGCCCGCCGCAGCTCGAAGCGCTGTTCCACCCTTCGGTACAGACGTTCTGGATCTCCAGCCTGCGCTACGACCCGCGCGAGGAGATCCGCAAGGTGCGGGTTCCGATCCTCGTCGTGGGCGGGGACAACGACCTGCAGGTGCCGCCCGGTAATACCGAGGCACTGGCGAAGGCACAGCCCCGGGCCCGGAAGGCAATCATCGCAGGGATGACCCACCCGCTCAAAAAATGCACGGGACGCACGCGCATCGACCAGATGGGAGCCTACGGCGACAGCACGCTGCCGATCGACCCCGACCTCGTGGCCGTCGTTACGCAATTCATCCGGGGGCTCTGATTTTTCCCTGCCGGAAAGACAAAACCGGATTATTTTTTTAATTTTGTATAAACCGATTCCGAACCAAACGACATACCGAACCATGAAACTCCTGATCAGCATCGAATACCGTACCCGCTGGGGCGAACAGCTCGTCATGCGGATCGGCAAACGGCGCATTGCGCTGCAATACGCCGACGGAGGCGTCTGGACAGGCGCCATCGAACGCTATACCCAGAGTGAAGATACCGAATACCGCTATGAAATCGAACGCGACGGCGCGTGCATCCGCAGCGAATGGAGGCCGCACACGCTGCGGCTCCCCGCCCGGGAGGGGGTGCGCACGCTGCGCATCCGCGACCGCTGGCAGGAGATGCCCTCCGACACGCCGTTCTACTCCTCGGCATTCACCCGGGGCATCTTCGGCCGCGGGAAAACCGGCAGTCCGAAGAAGGCTACAGGCAACATCACGCTGCGCGTCGTGCTGCCCACCCTGCGGCCGGACGAAACGCTCGCCGTCGCCGGCAGCGGCCGTGAGCTGGGCGACTGGAAACCGATGGACGACAGCCGCTTCCCGGAATGGGAACTCACGCTGCATACCGCGCACCGGTTCGAATACAAATTCCTGATCGCCGACCGCAAGCCCCTCACCCCCATCCTGTGGGAGGAGGGTGCCAACCGCACCTGGGGCGAGCTGCCCGGCGCCGGCGAACACGCCCTCGACGCCGCGGCATCCCCGCGTTTCCCCGAGCGCAGGTGGCGGGGCGCCGGGACGGCGATCCCGGTCTTCTCGCTCCGTACGGAAGAGGATTTCGGCGTCGGCGAGTTCTACGACCTGAAACGGCTCATCGACTGGGCGGCCGCCACCGGGCAGCGCGTCATCCAGGTACTGCCGATCAACGACACCACCATGACCGGCACCTGGGAAGACTCCTACCCCTACAACGCCAATTCGACCTTCGCCCTGCACCCGCAGTTCATCCGGCTGCCCGCCGCGGGCGTCGTGGAGGACGACGAGTACCGCACCCTGCGCAGCGAGCTGAACGCCCTCCCCGAAATAGATTACGAGCGTGTCAACGGGCACAAACTGCGGCTGCTCCGCCGGGCGTTCGAACGCCACGGCGCCCGCACCGCGGCACGCCGCGACTACAAGGCCTTCATCGCCGCCAACAGACACTGGCTCATCCCCTATGCCGCCTTCTGCACGCTGCGCGACGAAACGGGCACGCCCGACTTCACCCGCTGGGGCGGTTTCGCCCGCTATGACCGCAAAGCCGTCGACGCCTATTGCCGCAGCCACAGCCGCGACATCGCATTCCACTGCTATGTCCAATACCACCTGCATACGCAACTGTCCGAGGTCTGCGCCTACGCCCACGACCACGGCATCGTCCTCAAGGGCGACCTGCCCATCGGCATCAGCCGCACGAGCGTCGACGCATGGCTCTACCCGCACCTGTTCCACATGGACTCGCAGGCCGGGGCCCCGCCCGACGCATTCTCGGCCGTCGGCCAGAACTGGGGATTCCCGACCTACAACTGGGAACGCATGGCGCGCGACGGCTACGCCTGGTGGCGGGCACGCATGGCCAAGATGGCCGAATACTTCGACGCCTTCCGCATCGACCACATCCTCGGGTTCTTCCGCATCTGGGAGATTCCCACGCATGCCGTACACGGGTTGCTGGGCTATTTCAACCCCGCCCTGCCCTATTCCGCAGATGAACTGCGCGGCATGGGCTTCGACATGCAGGGCGGACGCTACACCACCCCGGCGCCCGACGAACACATGCTCGGGGAACTGTTCGGCGACCTGGCCGGCGAAGTCCGCGCCACCTGCATGAAGGAGGGGCGGTTACTGCCCGCCTACGCCACACAGCGCAAGGTCGCAGCCCGCTTCCCGGGCGACGACGAACGCCAGACCCGGCTGCGGGAAGGGCTCATGGCATTGCTCGACGACGTGCTCTTCATCGAAGACCCGCGCCGCAAGGGCTATTTCCACCCCCGCATCGCCCCCCACTCGACACATGCCTACCGCCGGCTCGACGGAGAGCGCCGCGCGACCTTCGACCGGCTCTATACCGACTTCTTCTACCACCGGCACAACCGTTTCTGGCAGGAATCCGCCCTGCGCAAGCTCCCGGTACTCCTCTCGGCGACCGAGATGCTGACCTGCGGCGAAGACCTGGGGATGATCCCCGACAGCGTCCCCGAAACGATGCACGAACTGCAAATCCTCTCGCTCGAAATCCAGCGCATGCCCAAGACGCCGGGGGAACTCTTCGCCGACCCGGCGCACTACCCCTATTTCTCGGTCTGCACCACTTCGACGCACGACATGAACCCGCTGCGGGCATGGTGGGAGGAAGACCGCGAACTCACGGCGCGCTTCTACCACGAAGCACTCGGCATCGGGGGCGACGTTCCCTATTTCTGCGAGCCGTGGATATGCCGGCGCATCCTCGACATGCACCTCAACTCCCCGGCGATGCTTACCATCCTGCCGTTGCAGGACTGGCTTTCGACCGACGGGGAGCTGCGCTACCCCGACCCGGCCAAGGAACGCATCAACGTCCCGTCCATCCCCCGCTACCACTGGCGCTACCGGATGCACCTCCCGCTCGAGGAGTTGCTCCGCAAGGAGACCTTCAACGAATCGCTGCACGACATGATCGCCTGCAGCGGGCGCCGCTGACGGGCGTACTGCGGCACCGCCGCTCCCGGCTACAAAAAAGGGGTACCCCGGATTCTCGGGGTACCCCTTTTTATCATGCCGCCGCGACGAAGGCTCAGCCATTCCCCTCCAACCACTTTAGGAAGTCGTCGACCCGCGACCGGCTCACCACCATCTCGAACTCCGGACGCGGTCGTGCCGTGATCTTCAGCCGGTTGCCCAGGTATTTCACGATGCTGACGATCGCCGGCATGGCGATCATACAGCCGCGCGATATGCGGAAAAACCGACCGGGATCCAGTTCGTCCGAAAGGACGTCGAGCGACTGATCCACAACATAGCGGTTGTTGTCGCTCGTGACAAGGTAGGTGTTTTTCTCTTCCGAGTAGAAATAGGCGATGTCGGTGGTTTGTACCGGAACGATCCGGTCGTTGAAACGCACGACATAGCGCTGTTTGTATTCGCGCGGGCTGCGGATTGCGTTCAGCAATACGTCGGGGTCGATACCCCCGCTCCGCACCCGGCAACGCTCCACGGCACGCCGCAGCGCCGCGGGGTCGATCGGTTTGAGCAGGTAGTCGATGCTGTTGACCTCGAACGCCCGCACGGCGTAATTGTCATATGCGGTGGTCATGATGACCCGCGCCGTCACGTCCGCCTGGCGGAATATCTCGAAGCAATCCCCGTCGGAGAGCTCCACGTCCATGAAAATCACATCGGCACTGTTCCCCGGCGTGCGCAGCCAGAGCACCGTCTCCCTGACCGAGCCGGTCGTCCCGACGATCCGTACGTCGGAAAAATGCTGGGTCAGCGCTCGCGCCAGGTTTGCCTGGGCCATCATTTCGTCTTCTACGATCAGTACGTTCATATTACAGCAACGGTAAGGTGACACAATATTCGGTATCGGTACGGCGTATCCCGATCGGGATGCCCGACAGGTCGAGGTATTGCTGGCGGATGTAGTTCAGCCCCACACGGGTCGAGGTAGTGCCGGATACCTTCAGCTGAAGGTTGTTCGACACCGTCACGGCTCCGGCCCCGGCGACGATGCGGATCACCAGCGGCCGGTCGGCCCCCACCGAGTTATGCTTGATGGCGTTTTCGATCAGCAGCTGCACCGAGCAGGGCAGGACATGGCGGTTCATGGCCTCGTCCGGAATGTCGGTCTCCACGCGAAACCCCTCGGGGAAACGCACCTGCAACAGGTCGACGTACATCCCCACGAAAGCCATCTCCTCGCGCAGGCGCACGAGCGTCTCCTCCTCGTTCTGGAGCATGTAACGGTAGATGCCCGCCAGTTTATGGATGTAGGCGCTGGCCTGCTCCGTGCGCTGCTCGCAGACCAGGCAGTCGAGGATATTGAGCGAGTTGAACAGGAAATGGGGGTTGACCTGCTGTTTGAGTTTCATGTAACGGAACTGCGCCTGGTGCGCCTTGCCGCGCTCGGCACGCAGCACGGCACGCGCGACCAGGGCGTAATCGACCATAAATACGACCGAATAGAGGGTCACCTCGACCAGCAGGGTGACGATCCACAGTTGCAGGAACTCCCGTGCGGAAAACGAGCGGTCGAAGGCGAACGGCAGGTGCAACCCCGTAATGAGCGCCACGCAGGCCGACGTGAGCAGCACGAACAGGAGGAACGCCGCGATTTCGGCGATCAGACCGTGCCGGGTTTCACGCCTGCGCGTATGCCGGACATAGATGATATTGACGCACAGCAGGATAATCAGTGCCGCGGAATTGGAAGCCAGCAAGTCGGCCATGTGGTAGAGGCGGTCTGTGGAAAAGGAGGGCGAGGCGAAAAGCTCGACATAGGCCAGCCTCAGCACGAAAATCACCCCCACGGCCAGCAGCAGCAACCCGATGCGGGGCGTCCAGGCCGAGGAGCGGCTCGCCGTGTCGTCGCCGCGGCGGAACAACTTGGTGAACCAGACGATGCTCCAGCCCAGAATCTCGGTGGTGATGAAGGTCGACACGGCATGCACCACGGGCGGGGCGTGCAATAACAGCTCGATCAGCTGCGCACCGCCCGTACCCAGCAGGTAGCCGATCACGTTGACGACGATCACGCTGGCAGCGGTGAACTCCACGTTCAGGCCCCGTTTTAGGCAGATCAGCACGATCAGCACGATCGTCAGCAGCGTCAGCACCAACTCGTCGTTGATCCCCGCCAGATGGCATGAAAGGGCGACCACGGCATGGAGCACGGCGAACAGGTGGATAATTCCGGACACTTTGAGCGATCGCATATAGGCTGACTGAGGCTGTATTAAGTATATACGGGTTTCGTTTATTTATGAATAAAGGTAGTGTTTTTCCGCGTAAATTCCAAATCGTCCCCCTCGGGCTACCGTTCGTCGTAAAAATCCGCCCGTTCATCCGGCTGATCCCTCCGTTCGTCGCCCGGCGGTTCGCCATCCGGATTTTTTTATTAAAATTTGTATAACCTGAAAACCAACCGAAAAACCGAAATGACCAAACCTAAACTCTCATTTTGGCAGATTTGGAACCTCAGCTTCGGCTTCCTCGGCGTGCAGATCGGATATTCGCTCCAGAATTCCAACACGTCGAGCATCTTCGAATCGCTGGGGGCAGATGTCAGCCACCTGAGCTACTTCTGGCTGGCGGCACCGCTGGCCGGCATGATCGTCCAGCCCATCGTGGGGCTTTTTTCCGACGGCACCTGGACGCGCTGGGGCCGCCGCATCCCCTACATCCTGGGCGGGTCGCTGATCTCGGCGCTGGCGCTGGTGCTCATGCCCAACTGCCCCAAACTGCTCGCCTTCGCCCCACTCGCCATGGGGGCTTTCATCCTGCTGTTCATGGATTTGTCGTTCAACGTCACGATGCAGCCCTTCCGAGCGCTGGTGGCCGACATGCTCGACGATTCGCAGAAGACACAGGGCTACGTGGTACAAACCTTCCTGATAAACCTCGGTGCGGTCGTCGGCGCTATCCTGCCGCTCGTCATGACATGGCTCGGCGTGTCGGACGAGGCCGCTCCGGGGCATGTTTCGCCGCACATCGCCTACTCCTACTATGCCGGGGGCGCAATCCTGCTGCTCACGGTGCTCGTCACCTCGTTCAAGACACGGGAATATCCGCCCGGGGAGTTCGCCCGCTACAACAACCTCTCCGAGGAGGACGCCAAACCGGTGAGCTTCGCCGGCCTCATGCGCAACGTCCCCGGCGTGATGGTGCGGCTGGGCGTCACGCAGTTCTTCTCGTGGGCGGCGCTCTTCCTGATGTGGACTTCCCTCAAACCCGCCATCACGGGTGTAGTCACCGACCATGCCACGGGCGAAGTGCTCTCGGCCGGCGCCACGCAGACATGGGTCGGCGTGCTCAACGGCACCTACCCCCTCCCCGCCTGCATCGCCGCCCTGTTCCTCGGGCGCGTCGCCGCGCGCTACGGCAACAAACCCGTCTACGCGGCCTGCCTGCTCGCCGGGGCGCTGGGCTTCGCGGGGTTGTGCCTGCTGCACGACCAGTACGCGCTGATGCTCCCGATGGTGGGGATCGGCATCGCCTGGGCGGGTATCCTCGCCATGCCCTACGCCATCCTGTCGCGCGCGGTCGAGCCACGCCGCATGGGCGTATACATGGGTATCTTCAATTTCACGATCACCGTCCCCCAGATCGTCATCGGACTGACCGGCGGTGCCATCGTCAAGTACTGCTTCGCCTCCGATGCGGCCGACATGCTGGCGCTTGCCGGGGTATTCATGCTGCTGGCCGCCGTATCGGTCTTCCTGGTCAAAGAACACAAGGCCCAATGACCTACAATCCATAAAATCAACTTATAAACTAACCAAAATTCTTATGAAACGATTTTTAACTATGTGTGCGGGTATCTTGCTCATATGTCAATTTACCCCCCCCCTCACGCTGGCGCAAAACGCTGGTTATGAGGTAAAAGGCGTAGTTGTCGACAAGTCCGGGATGCCGATCCTGGGCGCTACCGTCGTCGAAAAGGGCACGACCAACGGTGTCTCGACGGGCATCGACGGCGACTATGCCATCCGCGCCGCGAGCCCCGAGTCGGTCATCGAGGTCAGCTATGTCGGTTACAAGACCGTCAGCCTGGTGGCCAGTTCGTCGCTGCTGGCGCACCTCACGCTCGAAGAGGATGCCATGGGCATCGACGACGTGGTGGTGATCGGCTACGGTACGGTCAAGAAGAACGACATGACCGGTTCGGTCGTGGCGATCAAGGCCGAAGAGTTCAACCGCGGCGCCGTGGTCTCCACACAGGACATGCTCAAGGGTAAGGTTCCGGGCGTGCATATCATCCCCGGCGACGGAGGCCCCGGATCGAGCGCCACCATCCGCGTGCGCGGTGCGGCTTCGCTCAACGCCTCGAACGACCCGCTGATCGTGATCGACGGGGTGCCCATCGCAGTCGACGGCGGCAAGGGTATGGCCAACCCGCTGGAGACGATCAACCCCAACGACATCGAATCCTTCACCGTGCTCAAGGACGCTTCGGCGGCGGCCATCTACGGTTCGCGCGCCTCGAACGGCGTCATCCTCGTCACCACCAAGAAGGGGCGCGGCAACACGCCCCGCGTATCGTACAGCGGCAGCGTGAGCGTCCAGACCAACTCCGACGAGCTGCCCGTGATGTCGCCCGGCGAGTTCCGCACCTACATCGACCAGGTATACCCCGCAGGTACGACCACGGGCGACAAGGTGCAGTCGATGCTCGGCGACAAGAACACCAACTGGCAGGATCTGGTCTTCCGCACCGCCATTTCGCATGACCACAACGTCAGCCTGATCGGCAACATCAACGACCGCATGCCCTACCGCGCATCGGTGGGCTACACCAACCAGCAGGGTACGCTCGAAACGTCGAAATACGAACGCGGGACGCTCGACCTGAGCCTCTCGCCCAACTTCTTCGACAAGCACCTCACGGTCAACCTCAACGCCAAGGGCGTCGTCACGTCGCAGCGCTACGCTTCGGGCGGCGTGGTGGGTTCGGCGGCCTTCTTCAACCCCACGATCGACCCCTATTTCCGCAACGACGACGGCTCGATCGACTACACGACCACCAACGGATACTGGAACTACGGATCGGGCCGCGGCGAGGACTTCACGCCCAACACCCTGCTGGGCGCGGGCCCGCTCTCGCAGCTCTACGACCGCGACAATACGGCGCGTGCCAAGCGTTTCATCGGCAACGCCCAGATCGACTATAAGGTTCACGGCTTCGAAGCGCTGCGTTTCAACCTCAACCTCGGCCTCGACGTATCGAGCGCCAAGACCTACGACGGCGTGAACCCCGGCTCGTTCCAGGCATACACCGACACCGAGGCCCGCGGCTGGGGACAGTATTCGTGGACGACGAACTTCCGCCGCAACCAGCTGCTCGAATTCTACGCCAACTTCAACAAGGAGTGGGGCATCCACCACCTCGACGTGATGGCCGGTTATTCGTGGCAGCATTTTTACAGCTCCGACCACTCGGTATCCTATTTTAACGAGACACACGAGCAGAAGGGCGAGGATTCGCGCTACCCGTTCAACCGCCAGGAGAACTACCTGCTCTCGTTCTACGGACGCCTGAACTATTCGATCGCCTCGAAATACCTCTTCACCTTCACGCTGCGTGACGACGCCTCATCGCGTTTCTCGAAGGATACCCGCTGGGGCCTCTTCCCTTCGGGCGCCTTTGCGTGGAACATCGCCGAGGAGAATTTCCTGAAGGATTCGCGTGCCGTCTCGGCCCTCAAGCTGCGCGTCGGCGTCGGACAGACCGGCCAGCAGGAGATCGGTTCCAACTACCCCTACCTGGCGCGTTACTACATGTCGACCGACGTCTACAAGACCTACTACATGGGCAGCGCCGGCCACATGTTCTACCTCACGCCGGGCGCCTACGACCCCAACATCAAATGGGAGACCACGACGACCTACAACGTCGGACTCGACTTCGGATTCCTCGGCGGCCGCATCAACGGTAGCGTCGACTGGTACCTGCGCCAGACGGACGACCTTCTGAACAGCGTCATCACCCCCATGGGCTCGAACTTCGGCAACACGGTGCTCACCAACATCGGCTCGATGGAGAACAAGGGCGTGGAATTCAACCTGAATTTCATCCCCGTGCAGACCAAGGACTGGAACCTCACGGTCGGCTTCAACGGCACGTTCCAACACACCGAGTTCACCAAGCTCAACAACACCGACGACCCCGACTACAACATCCAGACGGGAAGCATCACCAAGGGCACGGGTAACCTGCTCCAGATCCACAAGGTAGGCTATGCGCCCTACACTTTCTACTGTTTCCAGCAGGTATACGACCAGGACGGCAATCCGATCCAGAACGCGCTGGTCGACCGTGACAAGGACGGCAAGATCACACAGGCCGACCGTTACGTGACCGACAAGAGCCCCAACCCCGACTTCTTCTACGGCATCAGCCTCAAGCTGAGCTACAAGAACTGGGACTTCGGCTTCAACGGCCACGGTTCGGCGGGCAACTGGGTCTTCAACGACTTCGCCTCGGCCAACTCGACGTCCAACATCGACATCAACGCCGGCAACCTGCCCAACTTCGCACGGCTGGTCAAAAAGACCGGCTTTACGAAGGCCAACAGCGGCGAGCAGTGGTATTCGGACATGTTCCTCGAAAACGCCTCGTTCTTCCGCATGGACGACATCAACCTCGGGTACACGTTCAACAAGATCGGCAACTGGAAGGGTTCGATGCGCGTCGCCTTCGGCGTGCAGAACGTATTCGTCATCACCGATTACAGCGGCGTAGACCCCGAAATACCGGGTGTCAACGGCATCGACGGCTCGATCTGGCCGCGCCCGCGCACCTATTCGCTGCGTCTGAATGTAAACTTCTAAAAACGAACGAACCATGAAAATCGACATAAAACATTTCGCTATGGCGGCGGCAGGTGCAGCGATGCTGCTCACTTCGTGCATCGGAGACCTCGACACCCTGCCCCTCAACCCGTCCGACTCGACCTCGGAAACCGCCTACGGGAAGGACGAGAACGGCTACCTGGCCGGGCTCACCAAACTCTATTTCAACTTCGTCTCGAACGACACCACCGACCTGCAGGTCAGCGACGGCGGCGCCTCGGAGCTCATCCGCGCATTCTGGACGATCCAGGAGGTTACGGCCGACGCCTGCAAATGCGCCTGGGAGAACGACGCCTGGGTACGCGCCATGAATACCAACACGTGGTCCGACGCCGACAACGACGCGACCTACGCCGTCTACGTACGTACGTTGCAGGGCATCGCCTACGTGAACGAATACCTGCGCCAGACCGCCTCGGACAAACTCTCCGACCGCGGCGTGAGCAGCGAACTGGCCGCCAAGATCCAGAGTTTCCGTGCCGAAGCCCGTTTCCTGCGCGCCTATTTCTACTGGATCGCCCTCGACGTGTTCGGCGACGTGCCCTTCACGACCGAGACCTCGCCCTTCGGCGGCGGCGTGAACCCCAAACAGGCCTCGCGCAAAGATGTCTTCGACTACTGCATCTCGGAGCTGACCGACCTGGCGTCGGACGAAAGCGCGATGCCCGCCGCACGCTCGAACTACCCGCGTGCCGACAAGGGTGCGGTCAACGGCCTGCTGGCCCGCATGTACCTCAATGCCGAGGTTTACACCGGAACCCCGATGTGGACGGAGGCCAAATCCGCCTGCGAAGCGATCTTCGGCATGGGCTACTCGCTCTGCCCGGAGTATTCCGACCTCTTCCGCGGCGACAACGGCGAGAACGCCGACGCCCTGAAGGAGATCATCTTCGGCGTGGCCTACGACGCCGAGCAGACACAGTCCTACGGCGGCACGTCGTACCTGACGCTGGCTGCCATCGCCGCCACCGACGTGACGGCCGAACAGAAGATCAACGGTGTGAACAACGGCTGGGCCGGCATCCGCGTACCCTACGAATACGTGCAGAAATATTTCAACGCCCGCAACGCGGACTATACGACGGGCGAATATACGGTCAACGACAAACGCGGCGGAATGTTCTACATTAAAGGCCGCCAGGAGTCGATGAACGATGCGCTCTATGTCTTCCTCAACGGGTGGACTTGCCTCAAGTTCAACAACATCCCCCACAACATGACCAACGACGAATTCCTTGCCACGGCTGCATCGAAGGCATACAGCGACATCGACTTCCCGATGATCCGCCTGGGCGAGATTTACCTGATCTACGCCGAGGCCTGCATGAACCTGGGGCAGGCCAACACCGCGCTGCCGAAGCTCAAGGAGCTGACCGACCGCGCCGGGGTATCGGCCCCCTCGTCGGTCACGGCCGACTTCCTGCTCGAGGAGCGTGCCCGCGAGCTGATGTGGGAGGGGCACCGCCGCACCGACCTGATCCGCTACGGCAAGTTCACCACCCCGTCGTTCCTCTGGACATACAAGGGCGGCACCTTCACCGGACAGGGGTTCGATGATTACATGAAAATCTTTGCCATCCCTTCGTCGGAGCTCGCTTCCAACCCCGAACTGCACCAGAATCCCGGCTACGGAAACGCAACCGATAAATAACCAACCCTAAAAATCGTACGACTATGAAAATTACACGATATGCGATGATGCTGGCGGCCGCGACGGGGCTCCTCTCCGCCTGCCAGAAGCTCGACGAGGTAAAGGCCTACGACCCCGACAAGGTCGTGGCGCCCGTGCTGCATGCGCTGCCCGGTGAGATCGTCATCACGCCCGACAACATGGGCTCGACGCAGACCTTCACCTGGGACGCCGCCGACTTCGGCGTCCGCACCCAGATCAACTACTCGATCGAGGCCTCGTACAACGACGGTGCGAAGCTGGTGCTCTTCACGGGGATGGACGGCACCTCGTCCGAGCAAACCTATGAAAGCCTCAACAACATCCTTGCGCTGTCCGTGGAAGACGGCGGCCTGGGAGTACCCTCGGGCGAACCTACGGACGTGGATTTCTACATCAGCGCCACGATCGGCACCGACTTCGAAAAATTCTACTCCGCCCCTGTCACCGTCCGTATGACCGTAACCACGGCCGAGCGCACCTACCCCCGGATCTGGGTAATCGGCGACTACTGCGGCTGGAACTTCGACAACGCCCAGGGCCTGTTCTGTTTCTCCGGTGACGAGGTCACCTACGAAGCCATCGTAGACTTCGGCGAAAAGGCCGCCAACGGCTTCAAGCTGAGCGGCGAGGCCGGTTGGAACGATGCCTGCAACTGGGGCACCGACGGCGATGCTGCGGCCCCGGAAACGGAAGCCCCGTCGATCACGCTGATCTCCAGCGGCGGTTCCGGAAACATCATGGTCTATTCCAAGCGCTTCTACCGCTTCGTATTCGACCGTTCGACATTGACGTTAAGCAACAAGCTGTCGTTCAACTCGATGGGTATTATCGGCGATGCCACCCCGGGCGGCTGGGACACCGATACGGAGATGAATTTCGACACCCAAAAACAGCGTTTCTGGGTCGACGTCACACTGAGCGCCGGGGAATTCAAATTCCGTGCGGACAACGACTGGACGATAAACTTCGGCGGGGCGGACGGACACCTTTCGCAGAACGGCGACAACATCAAGGCCACGGCGGGCAATTACCGCGTATACGCCACCCTGAACAACTCTGCGGAGATCACCTACGAACTCAATGCCGGCGACTACGGCGCGGGCGGCGGCGAAGAACCCGACCCGGGGCCGGAAAAGGCCGACTGGTACATCCACGGCCAGACCGTCGCAACCCCCGACTGGGGCCCGACGGCCATGGAGAGCGCCAGCTCGAACATCGTGGCCTACAAGGCCGCAGGAATCGAGGTAGCCGCCAACTCGGAATTCCTCTTCAAGAGCGGCGACGAGTCGCAGTGGATCGGGGCCGACGCCGCATTCGCCGGCAGCAACCCCTACACCTGCACGATCGGCTCGGCCTTCAAGGTTTCGGCCGACAAGGTCAATGCCGTGATCGCCGAAGCCGGCACCTACGACTACTGGCTGCTGCCCGAGGCGGGACGCGCCTACGTGATGGCCGCAGGCGCCAAGCCCGAGCTGGTCGCCGACACATGGGGACTGGTCGGCAACATCACCGGATGGGGTGACCTGGGCGATTTCTCGATGAGCGAGGAGGGCGCCTACCTCGTTCGCAAAGGCGTAGCCCTGACCACCGCCAGCGAGTTCAAGATCCGCTTCAACAACGCCTGGGACGACTCCAAGAACTACGGCACGGCGTCGGGCGGTGCGGTCGACATCAACAAGGCCGTAGACATCATCACCAGCGGCGGTTCGCAGAACATGAAAGTCCAGCTCGACGGCACCTACGACATCTATTTCGATCTCGCGAATTCGCAGATATACATCATGTCCGAGGGGAAAACCCCGGCAGAGGCCGAATAACGGCCACCCTTTCACGGGACGGCGCACAGGCTGCCGTCCCGTTTCTGGCCTGCCGTCCCTGACCGGGCGGCAGGCCCCGAAACGAACTTTAACCGAGATTCCGCTATGAAAAAATTTCTTTTCCTGCTGCTAGCACTCGTACTTTCCGTATCCGTGTCGTGCAGCGACGACAAGACCGGCGATACCGGCGGCAGTATGCTCTCCGTGACCCCCACGGAGATAGAATTCGAAGCCGCGGGCGGCAGCCGGCTGCTCGACCTGCGCACCGATGCGGGCGCGTGGTCGCTGACGCAGAGCGACAATACCGCATGGTGCACCCCGGCCCTCACATCGGGCAAAACCTCCACGTCGTTCGCGGTCACGGCGACCGCAAACGAGTCGTCGAAACGCTCCGCCACGCTGACCTTCACCGCCCCGGGTTGCGATCCGGTCGTCGTCACCGTGACACAGGGCGGTGATGCCTCCCAGGATTTCGAGGGCGAGCAGGTCGTCGCCCAGCCCGATGCGTGGGACAACCGCAAACGCGCCGACATAAGCTACCAGCTGCTGGTATACAGCTTCGCCGACGGCAACGGCGACAAGGTGGGCGACCTACGGGGGCTGACCCGGCGGCTCGACTACATCGACGCACTCGGCGCCTCGGCCGTATGGCTCTCGCCGATCCATCCGGCGGCTTCGTACCACGGTTACGACGTGCTCGACTACGAGGCGGTCAACCCCGCCTTCGGGACGGACGCCGACCTGAGGGCATTCATCGACGCGGCCCGTGCCCGCGGCATCCGGGTCTACCTGGATTACGTGCTCAACCATACAGGCAAAGACCACCCGTGGTTCAAATCGGCCGCCGCGTCCGAAGGGAGCCCTTACCGTGACCGCTATATCTTCTCCGAAGACCCGCAGGCCGACATCGCAGCCGGACGGATCGACCAGATCGCCACCGAGGGCGCCGCAGGCTACGATGCCGGGCAATGGTTCTCGACCGACACGGGGGCGGGTGCCGCGGGACGCTTCAAGTTCGTACTCGACTGGACAAACGCCGACAGCCCGACGGTGACCGTTACCGAAACAACCGACGCCGCGGACGCGGACAACACGCAGGGCGGCGCGGACGACAAATACCTCTATTTCGGCAACGGCACGAGCAAACGCTTCTACGCCAGGGGCGGCAACAGTTACGAACTGACGCTCGACTTCGACTCCGACTGGGGATTCCTCGTCCGCACCTCGACCACGTCGTGGGCCGCAGGCACCAAATACGGCGCCCCGGACAACCGGACGATCATCCGGTTCGGGGAACCCTTCACCCTGATGTCGAACCGCTCGGCCGACCCGGCCAACGTACAGTTCTCGCTGCCGACGATGTACCATTCGCACTTCTGGACGGCGGCATTCGCCGACCTCAACTACGGTAAAGCCGCCGAGGCCGAGCAGTCCGGGGCGTTCAAGGCCGTCGCCGAAGCGGCTGACAAGTGGGTACGCATGGGCGTGGACGGATTCCGCCTCGATGCCGTGAAGCACATCTACCACAACGCCTACAACGACGAGAACCCCACGTTCCTCAAGAAATTCTACGACCGCATGAACGAGAGCTACAAGGCCGCCGGCGGAGAGGGCGATTTCTACATGGTGGGCGAGATGCTCGACGAAGCGGACAAGGCGGCACCCTATTACCGGGGGCTGCCGGCACTGTTCGAATTCACGTTCTGGTACAAGCTCAAATGGGCGCTGCAAAACGGCATCGGATGCTATTTCGTCAAGGACATCCTCGACGTGCAGCCCCTCTACGCACAGTACCGCAGCGATTACATCGAAGCCACGAAACTTTCGAACCACGACGAGGATCGCACGGGCTCCGACCTGGGGCAGTCCGTCGAAAAGATGAAGGTGGCGGCCGCCGTACTGCTCACGGCGCAGGGCGCACCCTACATTTACCAGGGCGAAGAGCTCGGGTACTGGGGCACCAAATCCAACGGCGACGAATATGTCCGCACCCCGATCCTGTGGGACAAGGCGGGCAACGAACTGGCTTCGGGAAGCCTCTCGGGCAAGATCGACATGCAGATGCTGACCCCGGCGATCTCGGTCGAGGCACAGGCCGACGACGACAGTTCGCTGCTCAACCTCTACCGCACGTTCGCCCGGCTGCGCAACACCTACCCCGTGCTGGCGCAGGGCAAGATGGTCAAACACCCGGTCTACAACGACGGCAACACCTCGCAGCAATCCATCGCGGCCTGGTACCGCGAGCTGGACGGCGAACGGATGCTCGTCGTGCACAACTTCGGTCAGGAGACACAGATACTGACCCTTACCGACCAACCGGACAAGGCCGTAGGCGTCTCAGGTGAAGTGAAACTTCAGCGCGGCGACGCTTCGTCGAAACTGCTCATGGGTGCCTGGTCGTCGGTAGTGTTCACGCTCTAAACGACTCGCCATGAAACGGTTGCCCGCATTACTTCTCGCAATGGTACTGGTTGCCTGCGGCACACGGCCGCAGCAACCGGCCGCCCACCCCGACTGGAGTTACAGCTCGGTCGTCTACGAAATGAACGTGCGCCAGTACACCCCCGAAGGGACGCTGACGGCAGCCGCACGCGAACTGCCCCGGCTCAAAGAACTGGGCGTGGACGTCGTCTGGCTGATGCCCGTCTACCCCATCGGCGTCAAGGAGCGCAAGGGAACCCTCGGCTCGTACTACGCCATCTCCGACTACGAAGCCGTCAACCCCGAATTCGGCACACTGGAGGATTTCGACCGGTTCGTAGCCGACGCCCACAGACTCGGGCTGCGCGTAATCCTGGACTGGGTGGCCAACCACACCTCGCCCGATGCCCGCTGGATCGAGGAGCGTCCGGCCGACTGGTATGTGCGCGACTCGCTGGGCAACACCATCGTGCAGTACGACTGGACGGACATCGCCAAGCTCGACTACGGCAACGCGGACATGCGTGCCGCAATGGCGGCCGCCATGCGTTTCTGGCTCAACCGCGGCATCGACGGATTCCGCTGCGACATGGCGTGCGAGGTACCCATCGACTTCTGGCAGCAGACGCTGCCCGCACTGCGGAAGGAGTACCCCGGCATCTACCTGCTCGCCGAGGGCGAAGCCCCCGCATTGCACGACGGGGCGTTCGACGCCTCGTATGCGTGGGAACTGCACCACCTGCTGAACGACATCGCACAGGGACGCAAAAGCGCCGCAGACCTGCGTGCCTACGTCGCCAGAGACTCCGCTGCCATGCCGCGCGAGGCGTTCCGCCTGATGTTCACCTCGAACCACGACGAAAACTCGTGGGCCGGGACGGAATTCGAGCGCATGGGCGACGCGGCACGCGTGATGGCGTTCCTGACCTTCACGCTGCCCAACGGGCAGCCGCTCGTCTATACCGGACAGGAGATGGGGTTCGACCACCGCTTCGAGTTCTTCGAGAAAGACCCCGTCCCCGCGTGGGAACGCAACGGATTTACGGATTTCTACGCCGCCCTGATCCGGCTGCGCCACGAGAACCCGGCGCTCGCGGCCGGGGAACGCGGCGGGCAGGCCGCATACCCGCTCGGCGAACGAACACCCGACGGCCTGATGCTGTTTTCCCGTACGGCCGGCGGCAACGAGGTGACAGTCGCTGCGAACCTCAGCGCGGAGGAGGTCGCATTCGACCTGCCGTTCGAGGGCTCGCGCCGCGAGTTCTTCACCGGGAAGGAATACACGGGCGGCACCCGCACCGTGCTTCCCGCATGGCAGTGGCTGGTCTTCGCACAAGACAGGAGATAAGGGTTGCGGACATGCGCCGGGGATGCGCGGAAACAGCGCCTGGAACCCGATAGAACCCGACGGGAATAGACAGTAAACCATCCGAGAAGCACAGGGATGCCTCGGGCGAAACGGGAATCGCTGGAAACCGATTTTTTGCTAACTTTACAAACGACGATATTTTGAACCGATTTTTCATGACACTCGCAGCAGCCGGACTGCTCTCCTGCACAGGGACAGGACAGTCCGCATTCGACCCCGCCTCGGTGGCAGACGCCTCGGGCGAGGTTACCCGCGTCGAACCCCTCTCGTGGTGGACGGGAATGCAGACCCCGCTCCAGTTGCTCGTCAACGGGGCCGGCATCGCGGCATACGACGTCCGCATCGAAGGCGGACAGGGCGTCGGGGTGAAGGCCCGCCACAAGGCCGACAGTCCCAATTACCTATTCGTGGACGTGGAGGTGAAACCCGACGCGGAGCCGGGCACCTACTACCTCGTATTCTCGCAGGGGGAACGGCAGTTCAAGGTTCCCTATGAGATCGCGGCACGCGCCGAAGGCTCGGCCGCACGCAAGAGTTTCACCACGGCCGACATGATCTACCTCCTGATGCCCGACCGCTTCGCCAACGGCGATGCGTCGAACGACTCGACGCCCCACACGCGGGAGCGCGCCGACCGCAGCGCCTTCTTCGGCCGCCACGGGGGCGACCTGCAGGGGATGATCGACCACCTGGATTACATCGCAGGGCTGGGCGCCACGGCCGTATGGCCCACGCCGCTGCTGCTGGACGACGAACCCGAAGGTTCGTACCACGGCTACGCCTGCGGCGACTACTACCGCATAGACCCCCGGTTCGGCTCGAACGAACTGTATCGGGAGTTCGTCGGCAAAGCCCACGAGCACGGGCTGAAGGTGATTATGGACATCGTCACCAACCACTGCGGCACGGGCCACTGGTGGATGAAAGACCTACCTTTCAGGGACTGGATACACCAGTTCCCCGAATACACCGGGACGAACCTCTGCTTCTCGACGAACATGGATCCCAACGCTTCGCGCTACGACCTCGACCTGCAGGAGAGCGGCTGGTTCGTGCCGTCGATGCCCGACATGAACCTCGACAATCCCTACGTGCTGCAATATTTCAAGCAATGGGCCGTGTGGTGGATCGAGTATGCCGGCCTGGACGGGTTCCGCGTCGACACCTACCCCTACAACGAGAAGGTGCCGATGAGCGAGTGGTGCGCGGCCGTACGCAGGGAATACCCTGATTTCAACATCGTGGGAGAATGCTGGACGTCGTCGATCCCCCAACTGGCATACTGGCAGGGCGGCAATCCCAACAAGGACGGCTTCGACTCGCACCTGCCGTCGATCATGGATTTCCCGCTGCAGGAGGCCATCTGCCGGGCGCTGCCCACCGACTCGCTCCGCTGGGGCGAGGGCATGACGCGCGTCTACGACTGCCTGTCGCACGATTTCGTCTACCATGACCTGTCGAAAATGATGATCTTCGTCGCCAACCACGACACCGACCGCATCGGCGACATCGTACGCGGGAACCCCGACCGGCTGAAACTCTCGATGGCGATGCTGGCCACGATGCGCGGCATCCCGCAGATATTCTCGGGCGACGAGATGATGTTCACCTCGAAAGACCTCTCGCAGGGACACGGCGGGCTGCGCGTGGATTTCCCCGGCGGCTGGGAGGGCGACGCGGTGAACCTGTTCGACCCCGCGCAGCGCGATGCCGTACAGGCGGGGCTCTTCGACTACACGCAGCGGCTCTTCCAATGGCGCAAGTCGAAGCCCGTGATCCACAACGGCCGCACGATGCACTTCCTCTCGCGCGACAACACCTACGCCTATTTCCGTTATGACGACACCGACGCGGTATTCGTCTTCATCAACAACTCGCGGGGCAAGAAACAGGTGCCGTGGTCGCACTATGCCGAGATCGCCTCGGGGCTGAGCGACGGGCGCAACGTCCTGACGGGCGAAGCCACGGAGGTGGACGACGCCACCACGGTCGGCCCGCGGCAGGCGCTGATCGTAGAATTCAAACGTAAATAACAAGACCGAACCATGAAGAAAATATTTTTATATATCTGCGCGCTGCTGGCCGGTGCAGCCTGCTCGGCACAGGAGACGCTACTCTCGCCCGACGGCCGCCTCCGCCTGGAATTCAGCCTGGCGGACGGAGGCCGCCCCACCTATACGCTCGATTACAAGGAGCGCCCCGTGATCCTACCCAGCGGCATGGGGCTCGAACTGCGCGGCGAAGCTCCGAAGCTGGAATTCGGGACTGAAATCCGCAAGGGCGAACCGGGGCGCCCGGTATCGCTCTACGACGGGTTCACCCTCGGGCAGGTGGCCCGCAGCGAGTCCGACCAGACATGGCGTCCCGTATGGGGCGAGCAGGCCGAGATCCGCGACCACTATAACGAAATGGCCGTCACGCTGCGGCAGGCCGCGACAGGCCGCGACATGACGATCCGCTTCCGGCTCTACGACGACGGGCTCGGATTCCGCTACGAATTCCCCGAACAGGAGTCGCTGACCTATTTCGTCATCGGCGAGGAGAAAACACAGTTCGCCATGACGGGCGACCACACGGCGTTCTGGATCCCGGGCGACTACGACACGCAGGAGTACGACTACACGGAGTCGAAGCTCTCGCAGATACGGGAGCTGATGCCCGGCGCCATCACGCCCAACTCGTCGCAGACGCCCTTCTCGCCCACGGGCGTACAGACGGCCCTGCAGATGAAGAGCGACGACGGGCTCTACATCAACATCCACGAAGCGGCGCTGGTCGACTATGCGTGCATGCACCTCGACCTGGACGACCGGAATTTCATCTTCACCTCGCACCTTACGCCCGACGCACAGGGATGGAAAGGCTACATGCAGGCGCCCTGCCACACCCCGTGGCGCACGGTGACGGTCTCGGACGACGCCCGCGACATCCTCGCCTCGCATTTGATCCTGAACCTCAACGAGCCGTGCGCTTACACTGACACCTCGTGGATCAAGCCCGTGAAATACATGGGCGTATGGTGGGAAATGATCACCGGCAAGAGCGACTGGGCCTATACGCGCGACGTGCCGTCGGTACAGCTCGGCGTGACGGATTACGCCCGGTGCACGCCCAGCGGCCGCCACGGCGCCAACAACGGGAACGTGAAGCGCTACATCGACTTCGCGGCGGCACACGGGTTCGACCAGCTGCTCGTCGAAGGCTGGAACGTCGGCTGGGAGGACTGGTTCGGGCACACGAAGGATTACGTCTTCGATTTCGTGACCCCCTACCCCGATTTCGACATCGCCGCGCTGAACGAATATGCGCACGGGAAAGGCATCCGGCTGATGATGCACCACGAAACGTCGGCTTCGGCACGCAACTACGAACGCCACCTGGAAGCGGCCTACCGCCTGATGAACAAATACGGGTACAACTCGGTCAAGAGCGGATACGTGGGCGACATCCTGCCCCGCGGCGAGCACCATTACGGGCAGTGGATGAACAACCACTACCTCTATGCCGTCCGCCGGGCCGCCGAACACAAGATCATGGTCAACGCCCACGAGGCGGTGCGCCCGACGGGCCTCTGCCGCACCTACCCCAACCTGATCGGCAACGAGTCGGCACGCGGCACGGAGTACCAGGCGTTCGGCGGCACGAAGCCCCACCATGTGACGATCCTGCCCTTCACGCGCCTGCAGGGCGGCCCGATGGACTACACGCCCGGCATCTTCGTGATGGACGTCGCGGAGGTCAACCCCGCCAACCACTCGCACGTCAACGCGACGCTCGCCAACCAGCTGGCGTTGTACGTGACGATGTACTCGCCGCTGCAAATGGCGGCAGACCTGCCCGAGCACTATGAGAAATACATGGACGCGTTCCAATTCATCAAGGACGTGGCCGTCGATTGGGACGAGAGCCGCTACCTGCTGGCCGAGCCGGGCGACTACATCGTCGTGGCGCGCAAGGCCAAAGGCACGGGCGAGTGGTTCGTGGGCGGAGTGACGGACGAGAACCGCCGTACGGTGACGCTCCCGTTCGACTACCTCGACCCCGGCAAGGAGTATGTGGCGACACTCTACGCCGATGCTCCCGATGCCGATTACCAGACCAACCCGCAGGCATATGTCATCCGCACCGGGAAGGTCGGACAACGCACGGAACTCGACGTGGAGATGGCGCGCGGCGGAGGCTTTGCAATCTCCATACGCGAGGCTACCGACGCAGACCGCAAACTCCGCAGGCTGAAATAACGGGATTTGCCGTTCGCACGGCGATCATGCCGGGGGCCCGCACAGCCGGCGCCGGCGCAGAACCCGTCCCCCGGCACG
>ENA-ORMO01000495-ORMO01000495.1-human-gut-metagenome-genome-assembly--contig:-NODE-495-length-55146-cov-7.198272_pt1 | contig 55146 bp, 51 predicted proteins | sample MGYA00242106_ERZ509001 | MGnify/ENA primary metagenome ERZ509001 (study PRJEB26280, sample SAMEA2338736) | human gut metagenome | biome: human gut; feature: human-associated habitat; material: faeces...
TCTTTTTGTCCATCATGCAATTCGTTCTCTTGCTGCATCCATTGCACACATAAGGAGGTTTATTTAATTTTTCACATTCTCTTGGTTTATAAAATTTACAGACATCGCTGCATCTGAATTTTCTGCAGAGGACACATTTGCGCCGGCATTCATTATCACCGCACATATGCATGACATTGCATATATTTGTCCGCGGCTTTGAACTATCATAATTGTTTGCACAGGGAATAGGGGCAAATGCATCTGCGCTTCTTTCCCTGATAATGGAATGATGTCTGATTTCTTTGGATATGGTACTTGGATCCTTGCTTAATTCTATTGCAATACTTCTAAATGAATCACCGTTATTTAAATGCTGTTCGATTATAATACGTGCAGATAAGTCAAGATGTTTTTGGTTGCCTTTTGGTCTTCCTGTATTCATTTTATCCTCCTTCTGCACAGGCAGGGGATCATCTGCAGTAGTATTTTATAAAAAGAAGAAGGAAAAATCCATGCAGAAGTAATTTCTACAGGTATAGAATTTACTCTTGCAAGGTAGAATTAAAAAATACATTTAACCCTCCCTATAAAAAGCTGTATCCAGCATTATAAAAAAGAAAATATGTTCGATATTTTATTGCGAAATTTTTGATATCATGGTATCATATATGTATGAAAGAAAATCTTATACATTACCGCACTTGTGTGTGTAATATTAATTACCATATGGTATAGTCAGTGAAATACCGGCGGAAGATATTAAATGTGGAGGTCGAGGCATATCTGCAGGAACTGGTGCAGGAGATCGCGGAAGATAAGGGCTTTACGGTCCATCTGTTTGAATGTGGGGAAGGAGACCATGTACACTGTTTTGTGTCAGCCCCTCCGAAATTATCCATAACTGCGATCATGAAATACCTGAAGGGGATCTCCGGCAGGAAACTTTTCGAACGTTTTCCGGAAGTAAGAAACCAGCTTTGGAAAGGGGAGCTGTGGAACCATTCCTATTATGTGGAAACGGTCGGATCTGTATCGGAAGAAAATATCCGCAGGTATATCGAACATCAGAGCAAAGCGTACTGATACGATGGAGGAGAGGAAATGCTGCTGTCAAAGAAAACATCCATAAAGGTCAGCCGGGAATATGCGAACCTCATCGGGCATATGTGTTATGCAGCATCCAAGCTCTGGAATGTCTGTAATTACGAGCGTCAGCATTACAAAGAAACAGGGATGGTGCAGTATCCTGACTGGTACTATCAGAAAAAAGCCCATAAAGAGGATCTGTGGTATAAACAGCTCCCGTCCCAGACTGCCCAGGAAGTCTGCAGGCTGCTGGAAAAGGCATGGAAGTCTTTTTATGCCCTGAAAAGATCCGGGGGGATCGAGACTCCCAGACCGCCGCGGTTTAAGCAGGAAAGTATCCCCATTACCTATATGCAGATGGGGATCGTGCATGAGCGGGATACGGACAGAGTCCGCCTGTCCCTTCCAAAGACATTAAAGAAATATATGGAAGAAACATATCAGATCCATGAAAACTTTCTTTACCTTGAAAATAAGATTTTCAGGGGCATGGACCAGATCAAACAGATGCGGATCTATCCGCCGGAGAAGGGAAGCTGTAAAATTATTGTTGTTTATGAGGTTCCTGACCAGGAAGAACTTCCACAGAACGGACATGAACTGTCTATTGATCTGGGGCTTCACAACCTTATGACGTGTTATGATTCCGAAAATGGGAAGACGTTTATCCTGGGCAGGAAGTACCTTGAATTGGAAAGGTATTTCCATAAAGAGATCGCAAGGGTGCAGGCCCAGTGGTATGGGCAGCAGTCCGGAAAGGGAGTAAAGCATCCGGTCACATCAAAACATATCAGGAAGTTATATAAGAGAAAACAAGACTCAGTAACGGACTATCTGCACAAGATCACAAGATATCTTGCAGAATACTGCCGGGAACAGGAGATCACCTGTGTCGTTACAGGGGATATCCGGAACATTCGGAGAGAAAAAGACCTGGGACACAGGACAAACCAGAAGCTTCACAGCCTGCCGTATAACAGGATCTACATCATGCTGGAATATAAGCTGAAAAGATATGGGATCCGTTTTGTAAAACAGGAAGAAAGTTATACCAGCCAGTGCAGTCCGCTGTCACCGGAAGTAGGGAAAAGATATGCGGAACCGTCCAACCGGAAAGAGAGAGGATCATATAGGGATGGAAACAGAGTCTATAATGCAGATGCGGTAGGCGCATATAATATCCTGAGAAAATATCACTCCGTATCAGGAGTAAAAAAAGAACTGTCCGTAACCGGACTGAAAACACCGGAAATAATAAAAGTAGCTGTATAGCTCTAAAGAGCAAACAGTAGTGGTGCCATGGATGCACCCTGAAAAAAGGCGGTATCCCGCCTTAATTCAGATGCTCTGGTAACTCAGTTGCCGAGTAATTCACGCATAGTGCTTGGTGGAATGATGGCTATTGATATGGGCGGACCATTCAACAAAGCAGCATAAGCAGCGAAATAAAAAGCAATAATGAAAAAATTAAAATAAAAAACATGGAGGGTATCAAAATGAAAGAATTTAAGTATGTGGTTACAGACAATGAAGGAATCCACGCACGTCCTGCAGGAGAGCTTGTAAAACTGGTAAAAGGTTTTGAGTCAACGATCTCCATCGAAAAAGAGGGTAAAAAAGTAGACTGCAGAAAACTTCTTGCACTGATGGGACTTGGCGTTAAGAAAGGCCATGAAGTAACATTCACGATCGAAGGTGCTGATGAAGAAGCAGCATACGAAGCAGTAAGCAAATTCATGCAGGAGAACCTGTAATTCACAGAATTAAATATAAGAAACTGACAGACAGGAGATGATGCATTCATCTCCTGTTTCTGTTATAATGAGATAATGAGAATTGGGGGAGCTGCGAAGCAGCGGAGCAATTCGTAGATATCGGAGAAAATAATCATAAGTAAATAATCAAAGTAAATATACAATGGAGGCAGAAGTACATGCTTACAGAACAGAGATTTGATATTATTCTGAAGCTTCTGGAAGAAAAAAAGAGTGTTACAGTAACAGAGCTGAGAGAACTTCTGGATGCATCAGAATCCACAGTGCGCAGAGACATCACTGCACTGGACAAAGCAGGAAAACTTACCAAGGTTTTCGGCGGTGCAGTAGCATTAAATCATAAAGTAACTGCCTATGAACCGACAGTAGCGCAGAAATCAGAATTAAATAAAGAAGAAAAGCAAAAGATCGCAAAATATGCAGCCAGTCTGATCACACCGGATGATTTCGTTTATCTGGACGCAGGAACCACCACTGGTCTGATGCTGGAATATCTGGAAGGTGTAAAAGCTGCCTTTGTCACCAATGCAGTATCCCATGCCCAGACTCTGGCAAAGATGGGAATCCGGGTTTACCTGATCGGAGGAGAACTGAAGAGTTCTACAGAGGCAGTCGTAGGCAGTCAGGCAATGCAGATGATCCAGATGTATCATTTTACAAAGGGATTTTTTGGAACCAATGGAATTACCAGAAGGGAAGGCTTTACCACACCGGATACCAGCGAAGCAATTGTAAAGAGTACTGCAATGAAGCAATGCAAAGATGTATATATCCTGACAGATAAGTCGAAGTTTGGAGAAGTAAGTTCTGTCACATTCGGCGGGTTTACAGATGCTAAAATTCTTACAGAAGAAATTCCGGAGGAGTATGAGGACAGCAAAAATATTCTGAAGGTGAAATAAATAATGGATCAAATGCCGCCGGCAGACAGAGCAGGCAGGAATGATATTTAGATTGGAGAGATGTGGGATGAAGTTTGGGCATATTGGGGACCTGCATATTGGGAAAAGGGTGCATGATTTTTCCATGCTGGAGGATCAGAGGTATATTCTGGATCAGATGATGAAAATCTTTGAGGAACAGAAAGTAGATGGAGTTCTGATCGCAGGGGATGTTTATGACAAGACAGTGCCGTCGGCAGAGGCAGTGCAGCTGTTTGATGAATTTATTACAGGATTGGCTAAAGCTGAGATTCCGGTGTACATGATCAGTGGAAATCATGATTCAGCAGAAAGGCTTTCCTTTGGAGCAAAGCTGTTTGAAAGCAGTGATATTTATATTTCGCAGGTTTATGATGGTGAAATGAAAAGGATTGTGCTGGAAGATCAGTATGGGCCAATATCTGTATATCTTCTGCCCTTTCTGAAACCTGCGGCAGTACGCCATGCTTTGCAGAGGGATGACATTAATACTTATGAAGAGGGTGTCATGGCTGCTCTGCAGGAGTGCGGGATTGACAGGACACAGAGAAATGTGCTGGTGGCACATCAGTTTGTGACTGGAGCAGACAGAAGTGACTCAGAAGAAACATGGGTTGGCGGTCTTGATAATGTCAGTGCGGAGGTATTTAAGGATTTTGACTATGTGGCACTGGGACACATCCACAGACCTCAGAAAATGGGGAGAGAGACCTTGCGTTACAGCGGGACGCCGCTTAAGTATTCTTTTTCAGAAGCAGATCATAAAAAGTCAGTAACGATTGTGGAGCTTCTGGAGAAAGGAAATGTGACGGTCAGTACAGTACCTTTGATTCCCAAACATGATATGCGTAAGCTAAGGGGAACTTATATGGATGTGACAGCGAAGGATCATTATACTGCTGAAAATAAGATGGATTATCTTCAGATTACCCTGACGGATGAGGAAGATGTGCCGGGGGCACTTCAGAAGCTACGTACTGTTTATCCCAATCTGATGCGTCTGGAATATGATAATAAACGAACACGTGAGAACCGGGAAGTTCAGGCAGTGGAGGCTCAGGAACAGAAGTCAGAGCTGGAACTGTTTGAGGAGTTTTATGAACTGTTAAATAATGAACCTATGAAAGAAGAACAGACAGAGTTTGTGGAGAAACTGATCCAGAATCTGAAGGAGGTGCGCGTATGAAACCATTGAAGCTGACATTATCTGCATTTGGTCCATATGCGGATGAGACTGTGATCGATTTTACACAGCTTGGAGGACAGGGACTTTTTCTGGTGACCGGAGATACGGGAGCAGGAAAAACGACGATCTTTGATGGGATTACATTTGCGTTGTACGGGGAGACAAGCGGAGGAGTCCGGGAGGCATCCATGCTCAGAAGCAAGTATGCAAAACCGGAAACACCTACCTATGCGGAATATATTTTTGAATATAAAGATGCAGTGTATACAGTGAAGCGAAGCCCGGATTATGAGCGCCCAAAGACCAGAGGTACCGGAATGACCACCCAGAAAGGGGAAGCATTGCTTACTTTTTCTGATGGAAGAGCTCCTGTGACAAAGCTGAAGGAAGTGAATCAGACAGTTACTGATCTGATCGGGTTAGATATGAAGCAGTTTACGCAGATTGCTATGATCGCACAGGGAGATTTCAGAAAATTGCTGCTGGCTGACACAGAGGAACGCAGCAACATTTTCAGAAAGCTTTTCCATACGGATATTTATAAGGTGATTCAGGAAAAATTAAAATTCGAGGCCGGTGGTCTGGACAAGGCGTATAAAGAGCTGTTGAGAAGTATCCGCCAGTATACGGAACAGGTCAGATATTCTACAGAAGACCAGTTGGGACAACAGTGGATATTGATGGAGAAGAATGGCTTTGAGGGAAATCTGGAAGAAGGTCTGGAAATCCTGGAGCAGTTTCTGAAGGTAGATAAAGAGACGCTGAAAAATTTGAATAAGCAGATTAAAGAGAACGATAAAGAACTGGAAAAAGTAAATCAGCTTTTGGGAAAGACTCATAAAGAAGCAGATGCAAAGGCAAGGAAGGAACAGCTTCTGCAAGAGAAAGAGGTATTGCTTCCGCAGTTGGAACAGGCACAAAAAGCTGCAGAAAATGGGGCAAAGGAACCTGATGAGATCCAACGCCTGATGCTTTCCATACAGAAAGAAAAAGAGAATCTGGAGCGTTATACAAATCTGGAAAATCTGCTCAGAGAAACAAAGAAGGCTTCCCTGCAGATAGAAAAGCTGGGAACGGACGGTACAGAGCTGCAGAATCGTCAGAAAGAAATGAAAGCTGTGCTTGAAGAAAAACAAAAAGAATATCAGACAACAGACGGTGCAGAAAAAGAAAAAGCAGAAACAGATTTCCGGAAAGAGAAAATAGATACTCTTTATGCAGGAATTTATAAGAACTGTGGAAACCTGGAGTTTCTTCAGACAAAAATCAGTGAACTGAAAATACAGTCCGGGCAGGAAGAACAATTTGCGAAACAGATAAAAAAGGATTTGACTGATCTGGAAGAGAAAATTGTTTCCTGTGGGAATCTGGAAATCAAAGAAAACAGTCTGGTCATACGTTTGCAGCAGATAGAGAAAATAGAAGATCAGCAGAAACGGTATCAGGATCTGGAAAAGGAAGCAGAGAGCAAAAAGAAGGGTTATCTGACCGCTTCTCAGAAACGGACAGAAATAAAAGAAATCCTGAACAAAATGGAGCAGGCCTATCTGGATGGGCAGGCAGGTATACTGGCAGCAGATCTTCAGGATGGGATGCCATGCCCGGTATGTGGTTCTGTTCATCATCCAAAGCTTACGCAGATTCCGAAGGAAGTTCCCACAGAAGAACAGCTGAAAAAACAGAAAAAGTTAACAGAGGCTGCAGAAAAAGTGGCATCTGACGCAAGTGTGCAGGCAGGAGAGGCAGCAGGACTGGTGCAGCGTTGCAGGGAAGAACTGACAGAAGGGGTTAAAAGCTATGCAGCACAGTTTCTGCCACAAGAGGAAGCCGAAGAGATACTTCGAAAGGAACTTCCTGATCATGAATTATGTTTATTTGTAAAAAATCAGGAAAGCAGTGTACAGACAGGATTAGAAGAAATTCAAAAACAGAAAAAAGCTTATCAGGATCTGTTGAAGAAAAAGGAAGAGTTTACCAGACAGTCGGAGCATCATGCAAAAGAATTTCAGAAATTACAGATCAGTCTTGAAAAGAGGAAGAGCCAGCTGGAAAGTATTCAGGAACAGCTGCAGAATCAATTGGACGAACCTGTACTGACATGGATCCATGAAGAAGATATAAGACAGAGAATGAAAACTGATCCGGAACTGTCACAGGATCACAGCGGTGAAATAGTGTATCAAAAGGAAATCTGTAATGTATCACAGGCTTTGCTGCAGGGAAAGAGAGCAGTAGAATGGCTGAAACAGCAGCAAAATATTCTGGGGCAGAAACAAAAGGATCTGACAGCACTTCTGGAACAGAGAAAACTTCTGGAGATGCAGATTGGTAAGACTCAGACAGAACTCACAACGATCACAGACCAGATTAATCAGAATCAGCAGCAGACAGCAGCAGAGAAATCCAGATATGAGCAGTTGCAGAAGCAGAGAGAGAATATGGAAAAAGAGCTGGGTGAGAGGACAAAGGAAGAAATCCTGTTTCAGATCCAGCTTAAGACTGAGGAACAAAAGAAGCTTGAAATACATTACAAAACAGTAACAGAAGCGAGAGAAGTATTAGAAAAGAGAATGACAGAACTGGATTCGGTAATTGCATCTCTGACAGAACAGTTAAAAGAATCCATAAGTATTTCAGCTGAGGAACTGAATGCTCAGAAAGAAAACTTTGCACAGCAAAAGAAATCACTTTCAGAAAATCGTGATGAAATCCATGCCCGCCTGGAAATCAACAGTGACATGTATGAAAAAATCCGCAGACAGCAGACAGAACTTCTGAAAACGGAAACCCGCTGGAAGTGGATGAAATCTCTCTCAGACACTGCCAATGGTACGATTACAGGTAAAGCAAGGATCATGTTGGAAACTTATATCCAGATGCAGTACTTCGACCGCATTCTTGCGCGTGCCAATATCCGTCTGATGACCATGAGCAGCGGTCAGTACGAGTTAGTTCGCAGAAAAGAAAACAAGAGCAGGGTAGGGAAAACCGGTCTGGAACTGGATGTAGTAGATCATTACAATGGAACTGTCCGAAGTGTTAAGACCTTATCAGGCGGAGAAACATTTCAGGCATCCCTGTCTCTGGCACTGGGACTTTCTGATGAAATTCAGTCAAGCTCCGGCGGAATCCAGCTTGATACCATGTTTGTGGATGAAGGTTTCGGATCTTTGGATGAAGATGCCCTTGATCAGGCAATCCGCGCATTGAAGGATCTCAGTCAGGGAAGCAGACTGGTTGGAATCGTTTCCCATGTAGCAGAACTGAAAGAACGTATTGATAAGAAGATCATAGTAACCAAGAAACGGACAGAAGATGGAGTTGGAAGTACGATCTGTATAGAAGGATGAGATTTTATGGTCAAGCGGATAAAATCATTCGCTTTGCTATGCGGCGCTACATCGAATAACTGTTTCACAGTGTATCAGAAGGAGTTGTCACTCCTCCTGATACAAGCAAGTCCCTACCCATTGCTTATTGTTTTTTGCAACCGACCCCGGGGACTTACTTGATTCGGTTAAAAAAGGCAGTTACTAAAAAAAGTTATACAAAATTAACTTGACAGAATACCAGAGATAGTATATATTAAGTTATGAAGTTAGACATAAATAACTCGAACTGCTGAACGATCTGTTGAAGGTCTTTTTACAGCAGTAATTCAAGCTTTGCAGCAAACAAAAGCAATAAAATGTTTCGTAAAGCTTTATTTTTTGATAGATAGTTAGCATAGCCTAACCAATATTCTGCCATTGAGAAAGGAATCATAACATGCTGGAGAAATCTGTGATCGAACATTGTTCACCTACATTAGCATCTATTAAAACCGGAAATCTTTTTACATACAAATATGAATCTGAGGAAGAATTATGGGAAAGCGTGGAAGGCTTTAATGAATGTGTAAGAGAAAAAGGCGTTTCCCTCACAGTACTTCGCAGGAGTGAGAAAAAGGCGCTGATTTATGTCTGCCGGTTCTCAAGCCTTGAAAGAGATCTGAAGAAACCTGGTGTTGCGAGTTTCATAAAGAAGTATGGGTATGAGAGTACAGATCCTGCATATGCACTTGAGAGACTGAGAAGCCGCCTGGCCCAGAGAGAAGATTTCCCTCATGAAATCGGATTGTTTCTGGGATATCCGCTGGGAGATGTGATCGGATTTATCAAGAATGCAGGGCAGAACTGTAAATGTGTAGGTTGTTGGAAGGTTTACTGCAATGAATGTGAGGCAATAAAGGCTTTTGCGAGATTTAAGAAATGTACCAGCGTGTATGTGCGTCTCTGGAATCAGGGAAGAAGTGTACGTCAGCTGACAGTAGCTGCGTAAGGAAGAAGTTATATACAGTAATATAGCAGGGACGGAGAGTCCGTTTAAGAATCAGTATAATAGAAAAGCCGTATGACTTTTTATTATAATATAAATCATGGCTTTGCGGCAAAGAGAAGGCAGAGCAAATTTAAGGAGGATTTTAATCATGAGTAAAGTAGCAGTTGTATATTGGAGTAGCACAGGAAACACAGAGGCAATGGCAAACGCAGTTGTAGACGGAATCAGAGAAAAAGGCGGCGAAGCTGTTCTTCATACCTGTGAGGATTTTGACGGTTCTAAAGTTGCTGAATATGATGCAATCGCCTTCGGATGCCCTGCAATGGGAGATGAAGTTCTCGAAGATACAGAATTCGAGCCAATGTTTGACGGATGCAAAGATGCCCTGAAAGGCAAGAACATAGCTCTGTTTGGTTCTTATGGATGGGGAGACGGCGAATGGATGCGTAACTGGGAAGAGTCCTGTAAAGAAGCAGGTGCAAATCTTGTATGCGACAGCGTGATCTGCCAGGAAGAGCCAGATGATGAAGCTACAGATGCTTGCAAAGCTTTAGGTGCTGCATTAGTATAACAGAATAGATAAGATAAGAAATATCGGGAGACTGTCTGTATGAATATGCGGCAGTCTCCTTTTTTCGGTTGATAATATTTACAGAAACTGTTTTTTTATACAGCGGGTCATCCGGTTCATCCGGACAGCCGTAATTCAGGATATGAATACGGAATTCCTGTAACAGTGGGAGATAATGTATGGATCGGCGGAAATACAGTGATTCTTCCGGGTGTTACCGTTGGAAGTAATGTAGTGATCGGTGCAGGAAGTGTAGTATCCAAAGATATCCCGGATAATACGATCGCAGCCGGAAATCCATGTAAAGTAATTCGCGAGATTACAGATGAAGACAGAATCTATTACTTTAAGAAACAGAAATTTGATGATGAGGCGTGGGAAGAAGTAAAGAATAAAAATAAATAGCAGAACTGACAGGCCGCTGTATTAAGAAAGAAAACTTATACAGCGGCTTTTTACGGATAAATTCTATTGTTGCAGACAATCTGGAATGAATTTATGGATATGTTGCTGAGAACGGAGTAAACAGTAAGTATATGTTGTGAAATGACAGAAAAAAGGAGTTTTTGCGAATGACAGACCGTAAAAAATGTGATATGATAAATTCATACATAAAAATTCATACAATTAAAAGAAAAGAAAGAAAATATAGAGTGCTATTGTATGAATTACGAAATGATTTACAGAATCAGACGGAGCATCTGAGCTGATCAGCAAATGTATGAAGTTACAATTGTCTTGTGAAAGGAGATACATTATGGGATTAATTAAAGCAGCAGCCGGAGCATTTGGGGGTACAATGGCAGATCAGTGGAAAGAGTTTTTCTATTGTGATGCGATTGATAAAGATGTCCTTGTAGTAAAAGGTGAGAAGAGAGTCAGCGGACGTTCTTCTAATAAAAAAGGGAGCGATAACATTATTACAAGCGGTTCAGGAATCGCAGTTGCAGATGGTCAGTGTATGATCATTGTAGAACAGGGAAAAGTCGTGGAAGTATGTGCGGAGCCTGGCCAGTTTACTTATGATGCATCTACAGAACCAACTATTTTCTCCGGAAGCCTGGGGGAAGGAATACGAAGAACTTTTGAGACGGTAAAGAAACGCTTTGAATATGGTGGTGATACAGGTAAAGACCAGCGAGTTTATTATTTCAATACAAAAGAGCTGGTAGATAATAAATTCGGTACAGCTAATCCAATTCCATTCCGTGTAGTAGACAGAAATATTGGTCTTGACATTGATGTATCCGTCCGCTGCAATGGTATTTATTCCTATAAGATTGTAGACCCGCTTCTGTTCTATACCAATGTATGCGGAAATGTTGAAATGCAGTATGACAGAGAAGAAATTGAGGGACAGTTAAAGACTGAATTCGTCAGTGCCCTGCAGCCTGCGTTTGCAAAGATTTCAGAACTTCAGATCCGCCCAAGTGCGATTCCGGGTCATGTGCAGGAATTGTGTGATGCCATGAATGAGGCACTTACAAAGAAATGGATAGAGACCAGAGGTCTTGCAGTTGTTTCTATTGCGATGAATCCTGTAACACTTCCGGAAGAAGATGCACAGATGATCAAAGATGCACAGAAAAATGCGATTTTGCGTGACCCGACCATGGCGGCGGCTACTCTTGCCGGAGCACAGGCTGATGCAATGAAAGCAGCAGCGTCCAATACCGCAGGTGCAATGACAGGATTTATGGGAATGGGAATGGCAGGTCAGGCAGGCGGAGCTAATATGCAGAATCTTTATCAGATGGGGGCACAGCAGCAGGCGGCTCAGTCACAGGCAGCTCCGAAGATGCAGGCAGCATCCGGGTCTGGTACGTGGAAGTGTGAATGCGGCGCAGAGAATACAGGCAGGTTCTGCTCAGAATGTGGTAAACCGAAACCACAGCCGGCAGAGTGGACATGCAGCTGCGGTGCGGTAAACACCGGGAAGTTCTGTTCAGAGTGTGGCAGTCCGAGACCGGCAGGCAAATGGACATGCAGCTGCGGAGCTGAAAATACCGGAAAATTCTGTGCAGAATGCGGTAAACCAAGACAGTAAGAGAATACAGTACGAGGGGGAAAATCTATGTCTGATTTAAAAGAGTATAAATGTCCTGCCTGTGGTGGTGCAATAGAATTCGACAGTAAGTCACAAAAAATGAAATGCCCGTACTGCGACACAGAGTTCGAAGTGGAAACTCTAAAAGAGCTTAATGAACAGATGAAACGAGAAGCCGGTCAGGAAGATGATCTGTCAGGCTGGCAGACAAATGCAGGCGGAGAATGGCAGGAAGGTGAGACAGATGGAATGAATGTTTACACCTGTCAGTCCTGCGGCGGCGAGATTATTGCAGATGAGACTACAGGTGCATCTAACTGTCCATATTGTGGAAATCCGGTAATTATGACGCAGAAATTTAAAGGTGACCTGAGACCGGATATGGTAATTCCGTTTAAACTGGACAAGAAAGCGGCAAAAGAAGCTTATTATAAACACATTAAGGGCAGACGGCTTTTACCGAAAGCTTTCCGTAAAGAAAATCATATAGATGAGATCAAAGGAGTATATGTTCCGTTCTGGCTTTTTGATGCAGATGTTGATGCAGATGTGCGTTATAAAGCGACAAAGGTGAGAATGTGGAGTGACGATGACTATGATTATACAGAAACCAGCTATTATTCTGTAGAAAGAAGTGGTGATATGGCATTTTCCGCTGTACCGGTAGATGGTTCGGAGAAAATGCCGGATGATCTTATGGAGTCTATTGAACCGTTTAATATGGCAGAAGCAGTAGATTTCCAGACAGCATATCTTTCCGGATATCTGGCAGATAAATATGATGTCAGTGCAGAGAAGAGTGTGGAAAGAGCACATGTCCGTATGAAGCAGAGCGCAGAAGATGTGCTGGCAGGTACAGTAGAAGGATATGCAACTGTAGTTCCGGAAAACACGAATGTGCGTATGTCCGGTGGAAAATCACAGTATGCTTTGTATCCGGTATGGATTTTGAATACAACCTGGAAAGGTGAGAAGTACATATTTGCCATGAACGGACAGACCGGAAAGATGACTGGTGATCTTCCAATAGATGAGAAGATTTATCTGAAATGGCTTGTAGGACTGACAGCAGTTTTTACAGTTTTTGCTTATCTTGTTGAAATGCTGATTTTCTAGGAGGACGAAGAATGTTAAAGAAAAAGATTATACCTGTATTTCTGGCTTCTGTCCTTGTCATATCAGGGACTGCAGGATTTTCGGCCGGAATAGTTTCAGAGAATGTTTATGCGTCAGAAGAAGTACATACACAAAGACTGTCGGATTTTGCAGATCTGTTGGATGCGGATCAGGAAGAAGAACTGGAAACAAAACTGAATCAGATCAGTGAAGATTATGATTGCGATATTGTAGTTGATATAGAAGAGAGTATAGACGGTATGGATCCGACAGCCTATGCAGATGATTTCTTTGATTACAATGATTATGGAATGGGAGATGACAAAAGCGGTATTCTTTTTATGCTGACTATGTCTGAACGCAAATGGGCGATATCTACTCATGGAGAGGCTATCAGCATTTTTACAGATGCGGGGCAGGAATATATAACAGACAATATTGTATCATATTTTTCTGATGGCGATTATTATGAAGGATTTACGAAGTTTGCAGATTTGTGTGAGGAATTTATCATCCAGGCGCAGAATGGGGAATCTTATGATGTTGAAAATCTGCCGGAGGAAACGCAGCCTTTTTATATAAGATTTCTTATCGCACTTGTGATAGGCTTTGTTATTGCAGTGATCATATCTGTAGTGATGAGAAGCGGTATGAAGACTGTTCGTATGAAACCAGATGCAGCGGATTATATGAAATCAGGAAGCCTTCATATAAATAAAAGCCGTGATATGTTCCTGTATAATCATGTCACACGTACAGCAAAACCGAAGGAGGAAAGTTCCGATGGTGGAAGCAGTACTCATACAAGTTCTTCAGGTGAGACACATGGAGGTTCTAGCGGTTCATTCTGATTGTTATGGACATAAACGTATATAAAAAATCCTGATTCGAAAGATCAGGATTTTTTATATATAATAATCTGTCCTGATAGAGGTGCTGTCTATTGCTGAGCACTCTTGCTGACCAGGAAATTGATAAATTGATTGTAGTGTAAAATCTTTTTCAACTGTTCAATAAGAATAGACAGTATTAATGAAATCATAAATAAAACAGTTATAATTCCAAGAGGATATTTGAAACTGTAAGTAAAGTCATAGAACCATACTTTACGGATATAATTGTGGACTAGAAAAATATTTGCGGAATAAATTCCAAGAAATATAAGTATCTGGCGCAGTCCGGGAATGATAAATATAAATTCGCAGCAAAAAGCAGCAATAATAACCGGAAACAGAGCGTCCCACAATGGATAAAGTGGTCCCATCAAAGGACCCTGCCGAAGGATCATAAGAAGAAACATCAGAATGCATTCAATCACAAATTTGATAAAACAACCGGTTTTGGATGATTTTACAACCTGAAAATTAACGATCCGGGCAATTGTATTATTGTGAGCACATACGACTCCTACTGCGATACACAAAAGATAATGCCAGAAATCGCGGTTTGGAATAGATACTGTGAAGTTAATAACGGCGATCAATCCTAAAAAAGGAACGGTTCCCATTCGCCGTAGAAGCAGATAAAAAGCCGGAACTATCAAAACAATAATAATTGCCAGACTATAATACCAGTAAGTCCCCAGAAAAGTAGGAGTTTCCAAAAGATGGGCAAGTCCAAGCATATCTATGAAAAAATATTCCACAGAACCGGGAAATGAAGTTCCATAAATTTCTGCAAAACGTCCGGGATCATAAAAAAATCCAAATAAATCCACCAGTAAAAAGACAAAAATAAAACCTCCTAACAGGCGAATCAATCGGGAAATTATAACGTTTCTGACATATAACGGCAGTTGGTCTTCTGAAACAGAAGAATTTTTTATTTTACTGGTAATGCCATAAGCACTGATAAACACAAAAATACAGACACAGATTTTGAAAAAAAGTGCAACATAATTCCAGATTGGTTCCGGAATTATAAAAATAAGATCCTGTCCCTTATAACGTGAGGGGCGCATGAAACAATGATGACAGATCAGCATGATAATGGCAATTCCTTTAAGACACAGAGATTCCTGTCTGCCAAAAACAGTAAGGGAAGAAGCTTGTGTTTTTGAAGATTTTTCCATAATAAAACTCCTTGAAAATAAAAATTATATTAAGTACCAGTTTACAACTTTTTATACTGCTTTACAACTTTTTTTATTCAAAACAGGGTTATGAATAAAAAATATGAAGGATACCAGTTGCAAGAGAGAAAAGAATATGCTACAGTACAAAGTGGTTTGTTCTGTAATAAAGGTCAGGCTGTACTGTAATGTTTCGGAAATCATCTGTCCGATCATTATGAAATCAAATAAAAAATAAAAATAATGGAGAGAACATGAAAAAATACGTTGACAATTTTATGCAATATCAGTTCCTTTTGTCAGAACTGGTAAAAAAGGGAATTAAGCTGAAATACAGACGTTCTTATCTGGGAATGATATGGTCTCTGTTGGAACCACTTCTGACCATGATCGTACTGACTATTGTATTTGGTACTCTTTATGGAAACACGGATAAGACCTTTCCTGTTTATATCCTGACAGGGCGACTTCTGTACAGCTTTTTTTCGCAGGCAACAAAAGCTGCACTGAAATCTATCAGGCAGAATTCAGCTATGATCAAAAAGGTGTATGTGCCCAAATATCTGTATCCGTTATCCAGTGTACTGTTTAATTATGTGATTTTTCTCATTTCACTGATCGTGCTTGCAGTGGTAAGCGTTGTACTTGGAGTGAAGCCGACAACGCACCTGTGGCAGTCGCTGGTTGCACTGGTATTAATTTTGTTTATTTCTTATGGATGTGGTATGATATTGGCTACAATTGGAGTATTTTTCCGTGATATGGAATATCTCTGGTCTGTAGCATTGATGCTGGTCATGTATACCTGTGCAATTTTCTATTATCCGTCTAAGCTCTTGAAAAGCGGATGGGCATGGATACTGAAATACAATCCGTTATATTGTGTAATTGATATATTCAGAAGCGGTGTATTTGGGGAACCTATGAATATTGATTATCTGATTTATACAGTTGCCTTTGCAGTTTTGAGTATGCTGATCGGGCTGATCTGTTTTAAAAAGAAACAAGATGATTTTATTCTCTATATCTGATAAATGATAAACAAGATATTATAAGAAATTTCATAGAAAAAAATTCGGTTATGAGCAAGTAGCGAAGCGGATTTTAAATATCCGCCGGACCAGAGACATAAGGAGTAAAAATGAGTAAACCTGCAATTATTGTTGATAATGTCAGTATGAAATTTAATCTGAGTAAAGAAAAAGTAGACAGTCTGAAGGATTATATTATTAAATCCTTAAAGAAGGAAATCCAGTATAATGAGTTCTGGGCCCTGCAGAACGTCAGCTTTACAGTAGAAAAGGGCGACCGTGTAGGAATTCTGGGTCTGAACGGAGCAGGAAAAAGTACACTTCTGAAAGTAATCGCAGGAGTTTTTAAACCAACAGAAGGAACAGTGACCAAATATGGAAAAATGGTTCCGCTTCTGGAACTGGGAGCAGGATTTGATCCACAGTATACAGGCAGAGAGAATATCTATCTCTATGGTGCGATGCTTGGGTATACAAAAGCCTTTATTGATGAAAAATATGATGAGATCGTGAAGTTTTCAGAATTAAAAGAATTTATTGATGTTCCTATCAAAAATTATTCTTCCGGCATGAAATCCAGACTTGGATTTTCTATTGCAACAGTAGTATCTCCTAAAATCCTGATCCTCGATGAGGTACTTTCAGTGGGAGATGCGAAATTCCGAAAGAAAAGTGAAAAAAAGGTATTAAGTATGTTTGATTCGGGTGTTACCGTTCTTTTCGTTTCTCATTCTCTGGCACAGGTACAGAGAATCTGTAACAAGGCGATGATCCTGGAAAAGGGAAAGCTGATTGCATACGGAGATATTGATACGATTTCCGAACAGTATGAACAAATGACAAATTAGTGTACCAAAAATAAAAATTGCACTGACATTTGAACTGATTCATGTAGGAGAGAAGAAGATGAAGGTTTTGCAGATTGGAATGGGAAATGTCTCCGGTGGACTGGAGGCGTTTGTAATGAATTATTACAGGATTCTGGTTCATATGGATGTGCAGTTTGATTTTGTATGCATGTATGATAAAATCGCACATGAAGAGGAAATCAGAAAACTGGGTGGAAAAATTTATTATATTCCGAATGTGAAAAAAAATTATCGCGGTTATATAAAAGAACTGAAAAATATTCTAAAAGAAACAAAATATGATGCAGTCCATGTAAATATGCTTTCGGCTGCAAACATTGTTCCGCTTCGTGTGGCTTATACAATGAAGATACCAAAAATAATTGCACACAGCCACAGTTCTTCCTGCCCGGGACTAATCCGTAAGATGATGGACTGGTGGAACAGACCGAAGATTGCGAAATATGCCACGGACAGGATTGCATGTGGAGAAATGGCAGGCAGATGGCTCTTTGGAGATAAAGCCTTTCAGAATGGACAGGTTAAGGTAATCAATAATGCCATTCAGGTAGAAAAATTCAGTTTTTCAGAAGAAGAGAGAGCTTCTTTGAGAAAGAAACTTGGATGGGAAAATAAAACAGTGATCGGTCATGTGGGACGATTTGATATTCCAAAAAATCATGACAGGATGATTGATATTTTTCAGCAGATAGTTTCTGAAAAAGAGGATGTGATCCTGTGCCTGGTTGGACCAAAAGAGGGGCTTTATACGCAGATAAAAGAAAAAACAGTGCAGAAAGGTCTTGAGAATAAGGTATATTTTGCCGGCAGACAGGAAAATATCCGCAGATATCTGTCTGCTATGGATGTTTTTCTGTTTCCGTCTGTCTTTGAGGGAGTTCCATTTGCTCTGATAGAAGCGCAGGCAAACGGACTTCCATGTGTGATGTCAGATGCAGTGTCTGAGGAAGCAATAGTTTTTTCAGAGAGAGTCAGACGGTTGTCTCTTGAAGTGGATAATGTACAGTGGGCGATGACGGTAATGAGGATGAGCTGTATGCATAGAGAAGATGTAACTTCGATAAAGAAAAAGCTGTCAGATGCGCACTTTAATATTGAGACAGAAGCAAAATATCTGAGAGATTTATATCAGAACTGAGGTAATGTACAGAGATGGATAAGATTGATTTTGTACTGCCCTGGGTGGATGGTTCAGATGCAGACTGGATAAAACAGAGAAATGAATATCTGGGAATCAGGTGCGGTCAGAACCTGGACAGCAGATTTCGGGACTGGGAAAATCTGCAGTACTGGTTCAGAGGTGTTGAAAAATTTACTCCATGGGTGAATCATATATATTTTGTGACATGGGGACATATCCCTTTGTGGCTTAACAGGAATCATCCGAAACTTACAGTTGTGAAACATGAGGATTATATTCCTGAACAATATCTGCCTACATTCAGTAGCCATCCCATTGAACTGAATATGCATCGTATCAAAGGTTTATCCGAACAGTTTGTGTATTTTAATGATGATACTTTTATTATAAATAAGATGGAACCGGAAGATTTTTTCAGAAAAGGTCTTCCAAGGGATTATTGTATTGAAACTGCGCTGGTACAGGACGATATCAATAATCCTTTTGCATCGATTCTTATGAATGATGCAGCACTTGTAAATATGCATTATTCAAAGAAAGAAGTTATTCGCAGAAACTGGAGGAAATGGTTTCATCCTGTATATGGGACGATGGTATTCAGAAACATGCTGATGCTTCCGTACAGGGAATTTTCAAGTTTTAAATACTCTCATATTTCCAGTCCTTTTCTGAAAAGTACTTTTGAGAAAGTATGGAGTGAAGAGGAAGAAGTACTGGACAGAGTGTGTCGGACCAGATTTCGTTCTGCAGGAGATGTAAATCAGTATGTTATGAAATACTGGCAGTATATGGAGGGAAAATATGAACCTCAGTCGCCAAAAATCGGAAAATTTCTTACGATCAGTATTCATGATGAGCAGATACATGATACGCTCAGAAATCAGAAATGTAAGATACTGTGCATAAATGATACAGAAAATATCAGTGATTTTGAGGCACGAAAAAGAAATATGAGAGAATCTTTTGAATATATTCTGCCGAAAAAATCTACATTTGAATTATAATTATGGGAATGTCGGATGTAAACGGATTAGTGTACCAATAAGCTGTAACAATTTACAAAAAGTGCAGGAGGATATATGACAAAGGATGCGGTAAAAAAATATACAGATGAACTGGGATTTGCCGGGATGATCCTGCATTATATCAGTCGTTTTATGACAAAAACGGAGAATCAGGTCATTGGAAAGCTGACTATGCGTTTTGGACGGGTGAAGAAGAATCGTCTTGTATTTAAGAATCGGGAGATGATGGATTGTACAGATAATCCGGAAGCCTTTTATGAATATCTGATAAATTCCGGCTATAATAGGGATTATGAGATCATCTGGATGGTTTCAGAGAAAAAGAAATTCAGAAACAGGAAGATGAGAAATGTAAAATTCGTGACTGCGGAAAATAAATATGGATGGAGCAGTCCCATGGCATTTTATTATGGTGCTACAGCTGATTTTTTCTTTTATTCCCATAACAGTGCAGGATTAAACAGATACCGGTGCAAGGGACAGAAGGTTGTGAATCTGTGGCATGGATGCGGCTACAAAGATGCAGAACAGGGAAAGAAAAAACAGAATATAAAACCTGATTTTGATTATGCACTTGTTCCGGGACCGGTATTTGTGAAAACAAAATCCAGACTATGGAACTGTGAACCTGAAAGACTGTTGATGATGGGATATCCAAGATATGACTGGATGTTACATCCGTCAATGAGTAAAACGGAAATCCTGGAAAAACTGTTCGGATGGAACGGAAAAAAGGCTGTTTTGTGGATGCCGACTTTCAGAAAAAGCAATCTGGGAGGTTGTGCGGAAAGTGAGATAGAATTTCCCTGTCAGCTCCCGGCAATACAAAATATGAGAGAATTGCATGAGATCGATAGTTATCTCAGAGAGTATGAAATTCTTCTTATTATAAAGAAGCATCCGCTTCAGACCGGATGGGAACAGAATGAGCAGGAATTTACCAATATACGTTATGTTACGGAAACTCTGCTGGATGAAAAACAGGTAAAGCTGTATGAATTGATCGGAATCAGCGACGGATTGCTTTCAGATTATTCATCAGTAGCGGTGGATTACCTTCTTCTGGACAGACCCTTAGGATATGTGCTTGCAGATTATGATATGTACAGGGAAAAAAGAGGATTTGTATTTGAAAATCCACTGGAGTATATGCCGGGAGAGAAGATCTATAATGCCTGTGATATCAGAAGATTTCTGGAACACCTGACAGATGGAACCGATAATTACATGCAGGAGAGAGCACAGAGTCTGAAGAAAATGCATAATAAAACGGAAAATTATTGTAAAAGGCTGGCAGATTATTTACAATTGTAACTGTTGTATAACTGTGAAAAAACAGGCAGTTGTCTGTCGGATGAAAAAACAGGGAGAATATTATGGGAAAAGTAATCGGATATACACAGGGGACATTTGATATGTTTCATATTGGACATTTAAATTTAATCAGAAATGCAAAAATGCATTGTGATTATCTGATCGTAGGTGTGAATGCAGATGCACTTGTGGAATCTTATAAACACAAGAAACCAATTGTTCCGTTGGAGGAAAGAGCGGAGATCGTACGTGCTATCAGGTATGTGGATCAGGTCATTATAACTGATACTCTGGATAAAAGAGAAATCTGGAATAAAATCCGATTTGATGAGATTTATATCGGAGATGACTGGAAAGGAAATGAACGCTGGGAGAAAACAGGAAAGCAGATGGAAGAACTGGGAGCCAGACTGGTATACCTTCCGTATACAAAGGATACCTCATCAACCATGCTCCGTGAAAAACTGAAAGAATTTTAGGGAAGAAGAGTATGAGCAGACTGACAGGAAAAGCAAAAAAGATTTTTGGAAATATTAAAAAGGTACAGCGGGAAAAGGGAACAAAAGCCATGATGTGGGAATTATGGTCTACGGTAACTTATGTGCTGTACGATAAAAAGAAAATCCGTTATATAAAAAAATTCCCGCCAAAGATGGTGGAAAACAGGATTTTGTTTGAAACAAACGATGATTTTACAGATAACGGACGCGCACTTTTTGATTATCTGGTAAAACAGGGATATAATAAAAAGTATGAAATCGTCTGGCTGGTTCATGAGCCTGGAAAATATAAAAAATATGAAACAGAAAATGTAAAATTTGTCAGAAATTTTAAGAAAAACTCTTCCATCCGGCGAGCTGAGGCATACAGGTATGCCCTGACTTCGAAATATATTTTCTATACTCAGGCTTTTAACTGGATTGGGATGTCACGAAAGAACCAGCTTTTTGTTGACCTTTGGCATGGATGTGGATATAAGGCAAATAAAAAGAACAGAAAAGTGTTTTTTGACTATTGTCTGATTCCGGGGGATATTTTTATAAAAACAAAAATGGAATTTTTTGGATGTACTTCCAAAAAACTTCTTCCACTGGGATATCCGCGATACGATCTGATGCTGAAAGGAAGCACCAGAGCAGCAGAATACAGTAAAAAACTTTTGGAAGAAACAGACAGTAAAAAAATGGTTCTGTGGATGCCGACGTATCGTCATGCTTCAAGTGAACGTCTGAACGAGGAAACACTGAATAATGAATTTAATATTCCGATTATAGATGATAAACAGAAATTGCTGGAGTTAAATACTTTTTGCCGGAAAAATAATATTCTGATCGTAATTAAGAAGCATTACCTTCAGATTCCTTATGATTTCGGGGATAATATACTGACGAATATTATCTATCTGGAAAACCGGGATCTTGAAAGGGAAGATGTGCAGTTGTATGAGTTTATTCATTATGCAGACGCACTGGTTTCCGATTATTCCTCTGTGGCAATTGATTATCTGCTTCTGGACAGACCACTGGGATTTACACTGGATGATTATAAGGAATATACAGAGTCCAGAGGCTGGGTATTTGAAAATCCGTTAGAATATATGCCGGGCAGTCATATTTACAATATGGATGAGTTTGAACAGTTTTTGCTGGATGTAAAGAATGGAAAAGACTCGTATATTGAAGAACGGGCAAAGGTGAGAGTTCAGACTCATAATGTATGTGAAAATTATTGTCAGAGAGTGTTGGATTATCTGAAACTGTAAAAATAAATATATTCCTGCCTGTATCTGAAAGCTGATATAGTAGTTTCATAAAATGCAGGCAAAAGAAACTGGAAATAAATAACAGAGGAAAGAGTATATGAAAATATGTATCTGGTGTACAAAGATATTTGATCTTGGCGGCACAAAACGAGTAGTCACTCTTCTGGCAAATGAACTGGTAAAAGAACATGATGTGACAATTATGGTATATGAAGACCGGTTTAAAGAAGACCGCAATATGTATCATATGAGCGAAGATATCAAGGTGGATTTTATTGATAACGATTTCTTTGTGAACCGTCATCATACACCTGCTTTTTGCTGGAGATATCTGGTACGAAAACTAAATAATAAATGGGGAATTTTTAATCGCGAAAAGTTAAATTCTGTTCTGGCGGATGCCATTTTTCCGAAAAAAACACAGGATAAATGGGTAGAATATCTGAATGAACAGGATTATGATATTATTATTACCACAGCATCCCTGAGCCTGAGACTGGGAATGCTGGCCCCCAGACTGAAGGCAAAAACCATAGGCTGGCAGCATAACTGTTTTGACGGATATCTGAAAGTGCCCAATGTGGTATTCTGGAAACAGGAGGCATTGCTTCAGGAATATCTTCCAAAGCTTGACAGATATATTGTATTAAGCGATTATGATAAAAGAGATTATAAAAAAATACTTGGAATTGTTACAGAAGTAAAAATCAATCCGAGAAGTTTCGTGAGTGAGAAAAAGTGCGATCCGGAAGCGAAAAGATTTCTTATGGCAACACGGTTTGTATATGCCAAAGGACTTGACCTTATGATGGAGGCATTTGAAAAATTCTGCAGGGAAGATGATGAATGGCAACTGGATATTATTGGCTCAGGAGACCTGTGGAATGAAATTGTCGCAGATGCCAAAAGGCGTCATATTGAAGACAGGGTTAATTTTGTAGGATATACGAATGAACCGGAAAAGTATTATCTGAATTCCTCCGTTTTTCTGCTTCCTTCAAGATGGGAAGGCTGGCCTATGGTAATTATGGAAGCATTTGAATTCGGACTTCCGGTGATTGCTTTCCATACAGGAGCAATGGATCTGATCATTGATGATGGAAAAACAGGATTTTTACCTGAGGCATTTGATGTGGATAAATTTGCTCAGGCAATGCTGAAGCTTGCCCATGATGATGAACTGCGAAGAAAAATGTCCAGGAATGCAATCTGGAAATCAGAGGATTTTGCTATTGAAAAAGCAGTTTCCGAATGGAATCATCTTTTTGAAGAGCTTATGAGAAGGGGCGAATTTTACGAGCAGAATAAAAAAGCAATTCTCCAGTGCAGATATAAATATCAGATGCGTACCATATGCGCAGAATATGTAAAGGAATATCCGGTAGAGGAAAAAACAATCCTTTATGAGGCATTCGGCGGGCGGGGTATGATCTGTAATCCTTATGCCATCTTTAAATATCTGATATCAGAAGAAAAGTACAGGGATTATAAACATATCTGGATCATTGATGATTATTTGGATAATGGGGAAGAAATTGAGAAGTATAAGAAATATCCGAATGTGAAGTTTGTGAAGTATAAATCAAAAGAGTATTGTAAAGCGATTTCTACTGCAAAATATCTGATCAATAATGTGAGCTTCCCAAGTTATTTTGCAAAAAGGAAAGAGCAGGTGTATCTTAATACCTGGCATGGAACGCCTTTTAAATATATGGGATTTGATATCCAGGGTGCAGGTGTGGCACAGGGAAATACGGCTGAAAACCTTTTGAACGCAGATTATATTGTATCATCAGGATCTTATATGACAAGAACAGCATATGAAAACTCCTATAAACTGAAAAATATTTATGAAGGTGTTGTGCTGGAAGAGGGATTTCCACGAAATGATACATTCTTCCGGAATAACAGAGAAGAGATTTTGGAAAAACTGCATAAATGTGGGATTAATCTGGAGAATGATAAAAAAATCATTCTTTATGCGCCCACCTGGCGAGGAGAAAAATACAGTACTCCCGAGACAGAAATGGAAACAATATATGAGCTGATCCGAACGGTAAGAGAGAATATAGACAGTGCGAAGTATCAACTGATCATAAAATTGCATCAGATTGTATATTACCACATGAAAGAATATCAGGTGGAAACAGGTTCTGAGTATAATATATTCGTACCTGCAACTATGGATACAAATGAATTACTTGCAATTACGGATGTACTGATTTCCGATTATTCAAGTATTTTTTATGATTTTCTCAATACAGACAGATCTGTTCTGTTTTATCATCCGGATAAAGATGATTTTGAGCATAACAGAGGGTTGTATTTTGAAGAGGAAAATCTTCCGGGACCAGTGGCGGCAGATAAAGAAACCCTGGGAGGATTTTTGCAGAATATTTCCAGTGCAGTTGAACCATATCAGGAACGATACAGGCAGATAAAAAGCCAAAATTGTTTGTGGGATGACGGACATGCCTGTGAGAGGATTGCAGCGGCAGTTTTTGAGGGGGCAAAGCCGGAGAATCCTGTATTTCTTAATAAAACTTCAAAAATAAAGATTCTTGTTTATGCCGGAAACTTTGAAAATACTGATCAGGCAGGTGAGTTTGATGAATTTCTGAAGTCAGTGGATATGGAACGATTTGATATTACCCTGATCGGCACCGGAGCAGAAAATGAAAAAACTGCACAAAAATTAGAAGAGCTTTCGAAGAAGATCAGAGTATTGTACTGGAAACCTTCTTATCCGGCAACAGATGAAGAATATGTGTGTCATGACAGGTTTATGAAATCTGAATCGCAGGATGTGCCGGAAATGCTGGAAGATTTTTATAGCAGGGAATTTGGAAGACTGACTGGCAAGTCGCAATTTAATTATGTGGCAGTATTTACTGAAAGAAAAGAATTCTTCCCTGTTATGTCAAAGAAAATACAGGTAAAAAGGATTTTTACCGGGGATAACTGGAGGGAAATTCTGAAATTATAACAGGACAGAGAATATCCTGTAAACAGATAAGGAATATCCATGTTATGTAGAAGCAGTCTGGGAATACAGAAGTACCGGACTGCTTTTTCTCTGAAAAATTAAATGTCCTTATGACTTTAATGTTACTGATTTTTCAGATACGCTCTAAGGACGAAGATAATTACGCATATATTTCAGGGCATTTTTTTCCAGCCTGCTGACCTGTGCCTGGGAAATGCCGATTTCCTGTGCTACTTCCATCTGGGTCCTTCCTTCATAAAAGCGCAGTTCAATAATATGTTTTTCTCTGGGAGTGAGTTTGTGCACAGCTTCTCTCAGAGCAAGATTTTCAATCCAGTTGTCCTCTTTATTTTTCTTATCACTGATCTGGTCCATGACATACAGAGTATCTCCACCTTCTGTATAAACAGGTTCGAAAAGGCTTACTGGATTCTGAATAGCATCCATGGCGTAAACGATCATTTCTTTTTCAATTCCTAACTCCTGAGCGATCTCAGTGATGGTTGGTTCTTTGAGATGCTGTTTCATATAATTTTCCCTGGTATAGATTGCTTTGTATGCAATATCACGGAGGGAACGGCTGACGCGGATGCTGTTATTGTCCCGGAGATAGCGGCGAATCTCACCGATGATCATCGGAACTGCATAGGTGGAAAATTTTACCTGCAGAGTAGTATCGAAATTATCGATTGCCTTGATCAGTCCGATACATCCGATCTGGAAGAGGTCATCTGCATTTTCATTGCTGTTCTGAAATCTGCGTATCACACTGAGAACTAACCTGAGGTTTCCTTTGATGTATAATTCCCGTGCCTGCCCGTCGCCTTCTCTGATCCGTCTGAACAGTTCCTCTTTTTCTTCTGAATTGAGAACAGGAAGTTTCGATGTATTGACTCCACAGATTTCTACTTTGTTCAGTGCCATCTTATTGAATCCTCCTTATTATCTTTGAATGTAAAACAGATTTATTCATGTTCTACAGAAATCCCGGAAACTCTGACTTTAAAAGGATTATTTTCCGGGAATGTTATAATAAAAATGATTCTCAGATGGAAGAATGTTTATACCATGGAAGAGAAAATATAAAAAATATCAGCCCTTGACAAAAAATATCAGCTTTTATGAAAACATTTTTCTTCGTCAATCTCTACAAGGATAATATCATCTCCGATTTGGCGGATACAGTCCCAGGGGATGATATATTCATTATTTCCTCCAAAAAAGCAACATAATCTTCCGGGAGCCGGAACGATTAGTGATGTAAAAAGACCGGTTTTACAGTTGAATTCTATATCAACAGGACAACCGAGACTGCGGCATGTACAGGTGTTGATAACTTCTTTTTGTTTTAATTCGCAGATGCGCATGAGAAATATCCTATAATCTGATTGTTTTATTAAATTTATGTATTTTTTTGAACATTTATGCAAGTCCTTTTATTGACACCGGAAAGTGAAATACAGTATAATGAATCTATAGTATATTATTGAAAACAGAAACAATGAAAGATTAATGTTATGACTTAAGGGGGACTTTTTATGAAATGTCCATTTTGCAATCAGGATAATACAAGAGTTGTGGATTCAAGACCTGTAGAAGATACTAATTCTATTCGGCGACGTCGTCTGTGCGATGTCTGTGGCAGAAGATTTACTACATATGAGAAAGTGGAAAGTATTCCACTTACTGTGATCAAGAAAGACCAGAACAGAGAACAGTATGACCGTTCCAAGATTCAGTCAGGAATTCTGAGAGCCTGCTATAAAAGACCGATATCCATAGATAAAGTAGAAGAGATGATGGATGCTATTGAAGGCGAGATTTTTAATACGGAAGAGAAAGAAATCTCCAGTAATAAGATTGGAGAGATAGTAATGGAACATCTGAAAGAGCTGGATGCGGTAGCTTATGTAAGATTTGCTTCTGTTTACCGGGAATTTAAGGATGTCAGTACATTTATGGATGAACTGAAGAAATTTATGAACTGATGTAATCATTCGATAAATAGTGATGTTATTCATGAATATATAGCAATTCAGAAAAATATAAATCCGGAAAATAAAAAATGTAACACCGGCCAGAATCAATAAAAACAAATTCTGACCGGTGTTACATTATATTTTTTATGGGGTAGTATAACTGATATCAACTCAGATAATACTTTGGATTAATATTAATAATTAAACAATACCCTGAGCGATCATAGCATCTACGACCTTCTCGAATCCTGCGATATTAGCACCTGCAACATAGTTGCCTTCCATACCGTAACGTTTGGAAGCGTCATCAACTTTGTTAAAGATGTCAACCATGATCTGGTGAAGTTTTGTATCAACTTCTTCTGCTGTCCAGGAAAGTCTTGCAGAGTTCTGGCACATTTCAAGTGCGGAAGTAGCAACACCACCGGCATTAGCTGCCTTACCAGGCATAAATGTTACACCGTTTGCCATAAGGTAATCGGTTGCTTCACGGGTAGTAGGCATGTTAGCACCTTCTGCAACATATTTGCATCCGTTTGCGATAAGAGTCTTAACAGCATCAAGATCAAGTTCATTCTGAGTTGCACATGGAAGATAGATATCACATTTGATGTTCCAGATGCCTTTTCCTTCTGTGTAAGAAGCACCTTCAACGCGGTCAGCATATTCTTTGATACGTCCACGTTTTACTTCTTTGATATCTTTAACGATGTCAAGTTTGATTCCTTCCGGATCATAGATATATCCGTTAGAGTCACACATGGCAACAACCTTGCCGCCAAGTTCAGTAGCTTTTTCTACAGCGTAGATAGCAACATTACCGGAACCTGTTACGATGAGAGTTTTGCCGGAGATTGTATCGTTTTTAGCTTTAACCATTTCATCGAGCATATATACAAGACCATAACCAGTAGCCTGTGTACGGATTAAAGATCCGCCATAGGAAAGTCCCTTACCTGTGAGAACTCCCTCATACAGACCGCGGTTTCTCTTGTACTGGCCATACAGATAACCGATTTCACGTCCGCCTACACCGATATCACCTGCAGGAACGTCCATATCAGCACCAATATATTTGGAAAGTTCTGTCATAAAGCTCTGGCAGAATGCCATTACCTCTCTGTCGGATTTTCCTTTAGGATCGAAGTTGGAACCACCTTTACCACCGCCGATCGGAAGACCTGTAAGAGAGTTCTTGAAGATCTGTTCGAAACCTAAGAATTTAAGGATTCCCTGATTTACTGACGGATGGAATCTTAAACCGCCCTTGTATGGTCCGATTGCGCTGTTAAACTGTACACGATAACCCTTGTTTACCTGTACAACACCTTTATCGTCTACCCACGGAACTCGGAAAGAGATGATTCTTTCAGGCTCAACAAGACGTTCCAGAATGGAAAGCTTGCGGTATTTCTCTTCATTTTTGTCGATTACGACTTTAAGGGAGTCTAAAACTTCCTTTACTGCCTGATGGAATTCAGGCTCATTTGGATTCTGTGCTACGACTCTTTCGTATACCTCTTCAGTATAAGACATTATGATTTCCTCCTCGTCCATCGTATAATTATTTTTTAAATCGACGTTATTATACACTAAAGTGTTACAAATGGAAAGAGCCAAATGAAAATTTTTTTATGAAATTTTTTTGAACAAAATTGGTACTTGCGAAATGCCACTAAGTATGAGAAAATGTTAAAAATCATCCATACAATTTATAGCAATTCCGAAAAAATACAGTATATTCATAAGAACTGCATAAATTCGTGCTGTACGTTTCGATTCTTATATTGCCATGTATCCGTAAGAGACTGCCAATGGAAGTTAAAAACACCTTGCAGGATAGTAGTGTGTGAACAGTAATCTGATTTTTTTATGTTCAGAAACAGAATATATAAGATGTAGACCGAAAGAGAAAAAAATGCTATAATAATTTACAGAGATGTGCATCTGCAAAAATTGTTGCGATGACAGAAACGAGGAGGGAATCATTATCGAGAGAATTGTGAAGAAAGGAGATTTATTACATGGCGGGATTTAAAACAAAAGTAACACCTGAAATTGAAAATCTGACGGAGGTTTGCAGGGAACATACAAGTCTGGATCTTTCTCTGTATGCAAAATATGATGTGAAAAGAGGTCTTCGTGATATTAATGGAAAAGGGGTTCTTGCAGGCCTGACTCAGGTTTCTAATGTGAAAGCCACAAAGATTGTTGATGGCAAAGAAGTTCCATGTGCGGGAAGTCTTTCCTACAGAGGATATGATATCAAAGATTTGACCAGGGGATTTATCGAAGATGACAGATATGGATTTGAAGAAGTTACCTATCTTTTATTATTTGGCAGTCTTCCGGATAAGAAACAGCTTGCAGATTTTACACAGCTTCTGGCAAATCAGCGGTCACTTCCTACAAATTTTGTGCGTGATGTTATAATGAAGGCTCCGAGCAAGGATATCATGAACGGGCTTTCCAGAAGTGTGCTTACTTTATATTCTTATGATACCAACCCAGACGATACATCATTGCCGAATGTGCTCAGACAGTGTCTGAATCTGATCAGTGTATTTCCGCTTTTATCTGTTTATGGATATCAGGCTTATAACCATTATATCAAAGATAAGAGTCTCTATATCCATAATCCGAAGAAAGAACTTACCACAGCAGAGAACATTCTGAGAATGCTTCGCCCGGATAAGAAGTATTCACATCTGGAGGCAAAGATCCTGGATATTGCGCTTATCCTTCATATGGAACATGGCGGAGGTAATAACTCTACATTCACAACTCATGTGGTTTCCTCATCAGGAACTGATACATATTCTGCGATTGCCGCAGCACTTGGCTCATTAAAGGGACCAAAGCATGGCGGTGCCAACATTAAAGTTGTCAGGATGTTTGATGATATGAAGAAGGAAGTTAAGGACTGGAAGGATGAAGACGAAGTCCGTACATATTTGAAGAAACTTCTTCATAAAGAGGCATTTGACCGGAAGGGTCTGATTTATGGAATGGGACATGCGATTTATTCAGTGTCTGATCCGCGAGCTGAAGTTTTCAAGGCGTATGTGGAAACTCTGGCAAGGGAAAAAGGCAGAATGAAAGATTATGCCCTGTATTCCATGGTGGAACGTCTGGCACCTGAAGTGATTGCAGAAGAACGTCGTATTTATAAAGGTGTAAGCGCCAACGTGGACTTTTACAGCGGCTTTGTGTACAGTATGCTGGATCTGCCACTGGAATTATATACACCGATGTTTGCAGTTGCACGTATCGTAGGATGGAGTGCGCACCGTATGGAAGAACTCATTAATGCAGATAAGATTATCCGTCCGGCATATAAGAATGTTCTGGAACCGGCAGTATATGTTCCTCTTAATGAACGTTGATCATAATGATCTGGGATTTTGTCATATTCATGACAAAATATCCTGCGGGATATTGTCGGTGAACAGTAACCAGAAAAATACAAATAAAGGAAATGACTACGGATGTTTAATTGTTTTTTTCCGGATGAATATCTGGATTCTACCTATGTGATAAACTTTGATGATCTGTATGCGCAGGGATACAGAGGACTTCTGTTTGATATAGATAACACTCTGGTACCTCATGGTGCACCGGCAGATGAGAGGGCATGTGCGCTGTTTGCACATCTGAAGGAACTTGGGTTTAAATGCTGCTTTCTGTCAAATAACCAGTACGAGAGGGTTTCTTCTTTTAATGATGCGATAGGAGCGCAGTTTATCGAGAATGCACACAAGCCTTCGACGAAAAATTATATCCGGGCAATGGAACTTCTTGGGACAGACAGAAGTAATACAATTTTTATAGGAGATCAGCTTTTTACTGATATATATGGTGCGAAACGCACAGGAATCCGGAATATTCTGGTGAAACCACTCAATCCGAAAGAAGAGATTCAGATCGTACTGAAACGATATCTTGAAAGAATTGTACTATATTTTTACCGTAAAGAGGAGGGGAATTCATGAACCATATTGTTATTATAGGATTTATGGGTTCAGGAAAGACAAGAGTAGGAAAACGGCTGGCAAAAGATTTCAATCTTCCTTTTGTAGACGTTGACCGCGTAGTATCAAAGAAGATGAACCTTACAATGAAAGAAATCTTTGACAGATTCGGAGAACCATTTTACAGAGCTCTTGAGACAACTGTGATCAAGGCACTGATCGACGATCCGGAGCAGAAGATCATTTCTCTTGGTTCCGGTCTTCCGATGCAGGAACAGAATGAAAAATATATTAAAAAACTGGGAACTGTAGTATATTTGAAGGGATCTTATGCAACATTGAAGAAGAGACTGGAAAATTCCAGCAGCAATCCTTTGATCGAGGGAGAAGACAGAGAAGATAAGATCAGGAAACTTCTTAAACAGCGTGATCCGGTATATGCGAAGTTTGCAGATGTTGAGATGATCACAGGAGATAAGCCATTTGAGGATCTGATCGCTCAGCTTGAAGAAAAATTGAAAACATGTGTAAAAAATAGTTGAAAAAAACAGCAGAATATTATAAAATTAAATAAGAGTGTGTCACAAAACTGAGAAAAGCATGAGAGGGACACACACTTTGAACGGCTGTTGTTGTCAAAAGACACAGCATTGCTGAACTGTACTATTAAGGAGGAAATATAACTATGATTTCAGCAGGTGATTTCAAAAACGGTATCACACTTGAAATTGACGGAAACGTATGTCAGATCGTTGAATTCCAGCACGTAAAACCAGGAAAGGGTGCTGCTTTCGTAAGAACAAAATACAAAAACATTATTACAGGAGCAGTTCTTGAGAAATCTTTCCGTCCAACAGAGAAATTCCCGGCTGCACGTATTGAGCGTGTAGACATGCAGTATCTGTATGATGATGGTGATCTGTACTACTTCATGAACGTAGAGACATATGATCAGGTTGGTCTTACAAAAGATCAGGTTGGAGATTCTCTTAAATTCGTTAAGGAGAACGAGATGGTTAAGATCTGTTCCCACAACGGAAATGTATTTGCTATTGAGCCTCCTCTGTTCGTAGAACTTGAAGTTACTGAGACAGAGCCGGGATTCGCCGGAAATACAGCACAGGGTGCTACAAAACCAGCCACTGTAGAGACTGGTGCACAGGTTCAGGTTCCGCTGTTTGTTAACCAGGGCGATAAACTGAAAATCGATACAAGAACAGGAGAATATCTTTCTCGAGTATAATCAGGATGAAACCAGTTGTTTGCTTTTTCTGATTAACAGTTGTAAAGAGATAATCAGACTGCCATCGGTAAGATCCGATGGCAGTTTTTATCTTTGATTGGAATAGGAGAAAAAATATGGAATACGTAACACTTGGAAAAACCGGTCTCAGGGTTTCCAGAATGGGCCTTGGTGGGATACCGATCCAGAAAATTGATGCGGAAGGAACAAAGACACTGCTGCATAAGCTGGCAGACCAGGGAGTGAATTATATTGATACAGCCAGAGGATATACAGTAAGTGAAGAATATCTGGGATATGCACTGGAAGGCATCAGGGACAGATTCATAATTGCCACAAAGTCCATGGCACGCACAAAGGAAGCTATGGAAAAAGATATTGAAAAGAGCCTTCATAATCTTTGTACAGATCATATTGAATTATACCAGGTGCATAATCCGAGTATGGAACAATTGGATCAGGTACTGGCGGCAGGTGGTGCTCTTGAAGCACTGCAGGAGGCAAAAGCAGCAGGAAAAATCGGACATATTGGTCTGACCGCTCATTCTGTGGAGGTTTTTGCCCGGGCTCTGGAGCTTGACTGGGTGGAAACTATTATGTTCCCATATAATATTGTAGAAACTCAGGGGGAAGAACTGATCTCAAAGTGTAAGGAGAAAAACATCGGTTTTATTGATATGAAACCTCTGGCTGGCGGTGCAATTGAAAACGGAACACTGGCATTGCGTTATATCTGTGCAAATAAGAATGTTACCATTGTGATTCCGGGAATGGCGGAAGAGAAGGAAATTGAGGAGAATATAAAGGCCTGTCTTGATGATTCTCCGTTAAGCGAGAAAGAACTGGAAGAAATCCGGACAGTACGGGATCAGCTTGGCACAAATTTCTGCCGCAGATGTAATTATTGTGCCCCATGTAGTGTGGGAATCGATATTTCGGGTGTGTTCCTGTTCGCAGGATATCTTAATCGTTACGGACTGAGGGAATGGGCAAGAAACCGTTACAGTTCTCTTGCAGTGAAGGCTTCCGCCTGTATAGAATGTGGCAAATGTGAAACCAGATGTCCGTACCATCTGCCAATCCGTGAAATGCTGAAAGAATGTGCACAACAGTTTGGTGAATAAAAAACATCCACAGGGAATCACCCTGTGGATGTTTTTTATGGACCTGGCGGGAATTGAACCCGCGTCCGAAAGCCTATTCATTGAGGCATCTCCCATCACAGTCGCTGTTTTAACATTCCCTCGGATGTACGCCCACCGACAGGCTTACAACCTTAGTAGCTTCATGATACATCTACCGGGGCAAAGCTTACCCGGCAAGGTTTCTCACATAGTCGACGCCAGATTCCTGATGTGTGAGTGCATCAGGGCTGACGAGCAGCAATTAGGCTGCTAACGCGTACTGTTCGTTTGCGTTTATATTTAGTTTCCCGGTTGGTACGCAGTCCAGGAGTCTGCGGATGGCTTCCCCAACTTCAAAGCCCCCGTCGAAACCAGTACAAGCCCTGAAAATGAGTCTGCTACGCTGTTTCTCTATAAAACAGCACTGGTGATGAGACGAAAGCACATTTCTAATATTGACATATCATTCATTGTATAGGATATGTCGACTAATTAACAGTATAGAAATAAAAACAGAATTTGTCAAGAAGATTTTTATATTTGGGGCTATTTGGTGTTATGGATATCAATACTTATATTTTTCTGTCACATGTTCACAAATCTTACATAAATCTCTGCTATAGTAACCATATGAAAAATAAAATCCGTTGCTGGAGGCAATTTTTTCCAGATCTTGAGTTGTGACTGTAAAGACGCTGAACAGTTGTGGATTTTAACAATACTCGGAAAACAGTATAAATAAAAAGTAAGAACTGTTCCGGAAAACAATGAAGAAAAACGGAGGGGATAAAATGGATGCATTAAAAATTCTGGTGGTGGATGATGAGAGCCGCATGAGAAAACTGGTAAAGGATTTCCTGACAAAGAAGAATTTTCAGGTACTGGAAGCAGGTAATGGTGAAGAAGCAATGGACATTTTTTATGAGGAGAAAGATATTGCACTAATTATTCTGGACGTTATGATGCCTAAAATGGATGGCTGGGAAGTTTGTCGTGAAATCCGTAAGAATTCAAAGGTTCCGATTATTATGCTGACAGCAAGAAGCGATGAGAGAGATGAACTTCTTGGATTTGACTTGGGTGTAGATGAATATATTTCCAAGCCATTCAGTCCGAAGATTCTTGTTGCGAGAGTAGAAGCAATCCTTCGACGTACCGGACAGAGCAATCCGGAAGACGTGCTCTCTGCCGGTGGTATTGTAATAGATAAGGCAGCGCATCTGGCTACTGTGGATGGCAATCCTATGGAACTGAGTTTTAAGGAATTTGAGCTTTTGACATATTTTCTGGAAAATCAGGGAATTGCACTTTCCAGAGAAAAGATACTGAATTCTGTATGGAATTATGACTACTTTGGAGATGCCCGTACGATTGATACCCATGTCAAGAAACTGAGAAGTAAAATGGGAGATAAAGGTGAATATATAAAGACTGTATGGGGCATGGGATACAAGTTTGAGGTAGATGAATGATAGTAACCGGGAAAGAAATTCCGAAAAAACCAAAACAAAAATCAAAACAGCATTTAAAACAAAAAAAATTTCACACACTGAAGCATCAGATTTCAGTATTATTTATAAGCTTGCTGCTGCTCTCGATTTTTACCATTACACTGATCAATGGCCTTTTTCTTGAAAAATATTATGTATCCAAGAAAGTTGAAGTGCTTGAGGAAGCAAAAGAAGTTTTGTCTCAGATGAATCTGGATGATATCCTGCAGTATGATACAGATACAGCAGAAGACCAAAAAGAATCGTCAGATGAGATTCCGGATGAGATTGAGAGAAGCAGTTCCAGAAATAATCTTACATGGATTATAGTAAATGAGGAAAACAGTGGTTATTACTACTGGGGAGAGAATAATATGGCCAAAATGCTCCGCAGTAAGCTGTTTGGATATGTTAATAATCTGGACCAGGATATGCAGCGCAGCCGTGTACTCAAAAAGACAGACACCTGTACCATGTGGCAGGTACATGACCGCTTCGCAGGCATGGAGTATGTAGAATGCTGGGGACAGTTTGACAATGGTTACTATTTTCTGATCCGTTCTCCGCTGGAAAGTATCAAGGAAAGTGCTGCTATTTCCAATAGTTTTTATTTCATTGTAGGAACAATTATAATTGTGATCAGTGGTATTGTGATTCTGGTAGTGACGAATCGTATTACACGTCCGATCAGTGAACTGACCGGATTATCAGAGAAAATGTCTGATCTGGATTTTGATGCCAGATACCAGAGCTGTGCGGGAAATGAGATCGATGTGCTTGGCGATAATTTTAATAAAATGTCCAGAAAACTTGAAAGTACGATCTCAGAGTTGAAATCAGTCAATAACAAGCTTCAGAAAGATATTGAAGATAAAATTAAAATTGATGAGATGCGTAAGGAATTTCTTGATAATGTTTCTCATGAATTGAAAACTCCTATCGCATTGATCCAGGGATATGCAGAAGGTCTGAATGAAAATATTTCTGATGATCCGGAAAGCAGGGAATTTTACTGCGAAGTTATTATGGATGAGGCAGCCAAGATGAATAAGCTGGTCAAAAATCTGTTGACTCTGAATCAACTGGAATCCGGTAAAGATGCACCTGTGATGGAAAGATTTGACATTATATCTCTGATCAGGGGCGTACTTGGTTCCATGCATATTATGATCGAACAGAAAGATGCAACTGTAATCTTTGAAGAAACAGAACCTGTATATGTATGGGCGGATGAATTTAAGATAGAGGAGGTTGTGACTAATTATACAAGCAATGCACTGAACCATCTGGACGGAGAACGAAAAGTAGAAATTAAGGTTCTGCGGGAAGATGACTGTGTGAAAGTAACCGTATTTAATACAGGTACTCCGATTCCGGAAGAGGACATCCCAAATCTCTGGAATAAATTTTATAAAGTGGATAAGGCCCGTACAAGAGAATATGGCGGAAGCGGTATCGGTCTTTCGATTGTCAAGGCAATTATCGAGAGTATGAATCAGAAATACGGGGTATGCAATTACGATAATGGTGTAGAATTCTGGTTTACACTGGACTGCAGGCAATAGTTTTACAGAAACAAAGTAATAATACCAAGCCATCTGATGGAGAACCTGGCAGACAGTCAGGAACAATATCAGATGGCTTTTATAAAATGTCAATATATGAATGATTACCTGAAGAAAGTGTCAAAAAGCACTAACAATTATTCAGAAATCTATGGTACAATGGAATAAGTGAAATACAGAAAATATCTGATTCTTATATTGGATATATCTCAGAATACAGATATATTGGATAAGGGAGAGACTATGAAAATAGAAAAAAAACTATGGATCACTCTGTTCGTATTTGGGATGTTTGCTATCTGTTTTTCAGCTTGGATTTTCAGACAGAGTACGACCAGGGAAAAATTGTTCTGGGATAATACGATCCGGTGCGAAACAAAAGAACTGACAGAGGGAGAAATCAAATCAGAGAATATTGCTTTGCCCAAAGACTTCGATATCCCCAGATCTATCTTATTTAAAACCACTCACACCATTGCAGAAGTTTGGCTGGATGGAGAAAAAATATACGAATACGGAAATGAAGCGGATGCCCCGGGATTTATGAAGTCACCGGGAAGCTGCTGGCATATTGTGGATGTTCCGGGAGACAGTGCAGGCAAAAGCCTGGAGGTCAGAATTATTTCGGTATATGACGGCTATTATGGAAATGAAGTCAGCCTTGTATACGGAACACGGGGAGACTGCATCCTGAAAATTTTAACTGATAGTCTTGTAACCTTGATAATCAGTTGTGGGATACTGTTTGCTGCTATTATCTGTCTGCTTCTCTTTTTTGGCGCAGTACGAAGAAAAAGAAGAGACAGGACAGAAGCAAAAATTGAGATTTTTTTAAACCTTGGACTTTTCTCATTGTTGGTTGCAGTATGGACACTGGTACAATGTGGTTTTCTGCAGTTTTTGATCCCGGATGGAAGAACCTTATACTTTGCGGATTATTTTTCATTCTTTCTTTTCCCGGTACCATTTAATTTCCTGTTATATGATATCTGCAAAAGCAGGTACCACAAAGGTGCATTGATTTTTTCCATTCTTTATCTTACAAATATGGCAGTCGATGTTTTGCTTCAGTGTGCAGGAATTATTGATATATCCCGATTACTTTCTGTAACTCATGTTATTATGATTGCAAATGCGATTTACACAGTTGTGATCATTCTTTATGAAGCCAGAAAAAAAGGAAATGATGTAGCCAGGAAATTTCAGTATCCTATGTGTGTGGCCATGGGATTTGGAATGGCGGAAATGCTTCTTTATTATTTAAGAAGATTTCAACAGACATCCATTTTGCTTTCCATAGGAACCATGCTGTTTATTATTATGCTGATCTGGATCCAGGTTTCTCAATATTACGATCAATATATCCAGAAACAAAAGGTGATCTATTTGCAGAAAATAGCCAATATGGACATGCTCACAGAGGCTATGAACCGAAATGCTTACGAAAATATGGTGAAATATCTGGATGAAGGTGAAATTAAACTGCGTACCACAGGCGTGGTGCTTTTTGATCTGGATAACCTGAAAGTGATCAACGATAATTTTGGGCATGAAAAGGGAGATGAGGCGCTGAAGCTGTGTTATCAGTGTATCAGTCAGGTATTTCAGAATGTAAAGAACTGTTTCAGAATTGGCGACGATGAGTTTGCGTATGTATATCACAGTGATGAGAAGGACAGGATTCCGGAACGGCTGAAGGCACTGGAACTGATTTTGAAGAAAACAGCGGAAACATACAATCTGGCTTACCCGCTTAGCATATCAGCAGGATATGCTTATTATCAGCAGGATATCGATTTTGATTTTAAAGATATTGTAAGACGGAGTGATACCATGCTGTACCGTCAGAAGCGCAGGAAGAAGATGGTACGGTCAACTGGTTCGGAGAATCTGTTTTCCCATATGGAAAAGTATTCGACAGAGGAGATCACAGATGAGATAATCCAGCAGGAGAAAAAGTATCAGAGTATGTCAGTGGATGAGCTTTGCAGTGTGATTGATCTTCTGAGTCCGACCACAGATAATTACCCGTATGTGGTTGATTTTCGGGCAGATATTTATTACATAGCAAACCAGGCTCTTGACCGTTTCTGTATCCCGAAAAATGGTTTTCATAATGTAATTTCGAATCATAAAGAATTTGTATATGAACCTGATTATGAAAAACTGAAAGAGGAATTTGATGATCTTCTTAAAACAGATCGTTGTATCCATAGTATGGAATATCGATGGTTAGATCTAAAAAAAATGCCGGTCTGGATTCATTGTAAAGGTTATCTTGTCCGTGATGATAATATGAAACCTCTTTACATGATTGGTTGTATCAATGAGATTGGAGAGAGACAGAAGGCTGATAATGTAAGCGGGTTATTGGGAGAGACAGGTTTCCGGGAGTATATGAACCAACAGGATACTCCTCTGGAAAAAGGATATCTGCTTCGTATTGGAATTGATTATTTTAAGGAAATTAATGAGAATTTTGGGCAGGAGTATGGTGACTTTGTACTTAGGAAAACGGCTGATTGTATTTCCGGCTGCATATCAGAAGGACAGAAAGTGTACAAGCTTGTGGCTGATGAATTTCTGATCCTGGATATTTCTTCTGATGAGATGAAGGATGCAGATAAACTTTATGATAAAGTGAGAGGTGCAATAGACAAATTTATTGAATCTAATGAGTTTAAGGTCATGTATACGATTTCAGGAGGAATTGTGCCATTTGCGGCATTAGAGGGAAATCAGTATTCGGAAGCCCTGAAGCTGACGGATTTCGCGTTGAATGAAGCAAAGAAGCTGGGAAGAAACCGCTGTTATATATATAATAAGGAAACCTACCAAAGATTTCTTCGGAAGAGTGAGATTACCCAGGAATTGAGAGAGGCTGTGAACAATGGATTCCAGGGCTTTACAGCTTTTTATCAGCCTGTATTTGCTGAAGATAAAAAGGTGCCTTATGGAGCAGAAGCTTTAATGCGTTTTACCTCTGAAAAATTCGGAATAGTTTCACCGGCAGAGTTTATTCCGATTCTGGAAGAAACAGGACTAATTATTCCTGCTGGCCGCTGGATGATGAGAGAGGCTATGGGAAAATGCGGTGAAATCCGGAAAGTACTTCCTAAGTTCCGGATGAGTATTAATATTTCCCAGGTGCAGGCATCTAAGTCTGATGTAATCCATGATATCAGCGCAGAAATGAAAAGAGCAGGGCTTCCGCTGAAAGCGTTGATCGTGGAATTAACAGAGAGTGACCTTCTGGAACAAAATATAAATGAGAAACATTTTCTCACAGAACTGAGGCGGATGGGAATCAGTCTTGCACTGGATGACTTTGGAACCGGATACTCAAACTTCCATTATCTCAGTGAACTGAAACCGGAGATTATTAAGATAGACCGCTCTTTCACTGCAAAAGCAGTTGCTGATGAACAGGAATACTATTTGCTGAATCAGTTTTGTACTATGATCCGTAATCTGGATATGAAGATTTGCATCGAAGGTGTGGAAAATGCCCAGGAATGGCTCAAAATCCGAAAGCTGTGCCCGGAATTCACCCAGGGATATTTCTGGGGGAAACCTTGTGGGTATGAAAAGTTTATGAGAAAATTTACAAACAAAAATGATGAGAAAGCTGACTGAGCAAGTAGCGAAGCAAATGATACTCCTTGAGCTTTGCACAAGGAGGTTCATATTTTTGTATCGCGAAGCATATTGCTGAGAATGGAATGAACAGTAACATTTTCTGGCATAAGCAGATAATATATAAAGAATAAATAAAGGCTTGAATTTATTACTTGGAGGACAAAAAATGACTATTAGAAAAGCAGAAGAAAAAGACATTCTAAGAATAATTGAACTGTTGGGACAGGTATTGCAGATCCATGCAGATATAAGACCTGATATTTTTATTCCTGGTACCACAAAATATACTGTAAACGAATTGACAGAGCTATTAGGAAAAGAAGAAAAACCCATATATGTAGCAGTGAACGAGGAAGATGTTTGTGTAGGATATGCATTTTGCCAATTACAGGAACAGCCTTTTTCAACCAATATGGTACCGTTTAAGTCTCTTTTTATAGATGACCTATGTGTGGATCAGCAGACACGAGGACAGCATATCGGCGAGAGGTTGTTTGAATATGTAAAAAATGAAGCAAAGCGAATGGGCTGTTATGAAGTGACACTGAACGTATGGGCAGGAAATACTTCGGCTGAAAAGTTCTATGAAAAGATGGGTATGAAAACAAAAGAAAGACAGATGGAATATATCCTGGAACATTGATGCGTTGTATAGCATATTTGAGAAGTCTATCTGCGAATTTACAGAGATATCCGATGGATGAATCCGATCAGTCAAACAGTAAATATTAAAAGAAAATGCAAATCAGGCACAAGTTATATTTCGAAAACTTGTGCCTGATTTTTACAGTGTTATTTGGAAATTACAGGTGCTTTTGTCCGATATTTTTAGCATTGATATAATTTATGATCATGTCTGCTGCATCGGAAATATCAAGTTTGCCTGTATCAATAGACAGCTGATACTGGCTGGCGTCTTCCCATTCTTTGCCTGTGCAGAATTTGTGGAAAGATGCTCTTTTCTCATCCACTTCCTTTATCAGCTTTGCAGCTTTTTTCTCATTAATACCGTCCCGTTCCATTACACGTTTGATACGGCAGTCTTTATCTGCGTGAAGAAAAACGGTAGTTGCCTCAGGATCATTTGCATAGATCGCTCCTGAACAGCGTCCGATGATTACGGCAGATTTTTGCTGCGTAAGTTCACGTATAAGTTCAAAAGATTTTTCCATCGGATTGCTTTCTCCGTAGCTTACAGCAATGCTGTAGAGCAGGCTGTTTACTGCCTTTTCCTGGAAAAATTCTTTGTTTTCGTCAAGCTTTCCAAGTTTTTTGGCCTCTTCTTCCAGCTTCTTTCTGTCATAGAGTTCCAGTCCAAGTCTGGAAGCCAGTTCTTTTCCTATTTCATGTCCGCCGCTTCCGCACTGTCTTGCTATTGTAATAATCATATCCCATGCCTCCTGTGCAATGATGTCGCATTTTATTTACTGTCAAAGTACTTTTTCGGAATTATTATACTCAAAAAAGTTTGGAATGTATATGCCAAAATCTACTATAAATTGCCTTTATAAACCTTGATATTCTGGTACTTATGGCGAATTGGTCTGACAAATATCTGCTTAATATAAACATTCGATAAATACCTCATATTGAGATATGATGAGAATTTATCAAGTTAGGGGCACAATGTTGGAGGAAATGAGTATGAATATGAGACGGAAATGGCTGGTACCCTTTGGAATGTGGATAGTATTTGAAATAGTGGCTGTTACACTATGGCTTTTTATTATAGAGCAAAATATACTGATCTTCCAGACTGTATTGTCATTGGAATGTCATACTGTTTTGTGTAGATTGAAATAAAAATAACACTCTTTTTTGTACAAGATTCCAAACGTATTAAGTCTTAATTTTCTATTTACACTTGGAAACTTTACCATCTTTTTCAGTATTTTTCTGATCGTACTGCAGTTGATTATCCTGAGAAAGAACTTTAAATTGGAGCACATCCTTCAGATTCCGGTATCCATCATATTTGGATATTTTATTGATCTTACCATGATTCTTTTTTCCTGGGTCAATCCGGAAGCGTACATCATGAAGATTGTATATCTTCTCATCGGATGTCTGATTCTTGGCGTAGGTGTATATATGGAGGTCTTGGCAGACGTTGTCATGCTTCCAGGAGAATCTTTTGTCCGTGCTATTGTTCTTACATGGAAAACAAATTTCGGAATAACCAAGATCTGTTTTGATGTATCCATGTCAGTGATTGCTGCTGTACTTTCTTTCGTATTTGCAGGAAGACTGGCTGGTGTAAGAGAAGGTACCGTTATTGCTGCCCTTCTGGTAGGCTTTATCGCCAGACTCATCGGTAAGAAACTTGTATTCCTGAAAGATATGATTTTCCCGGAAAGCGTATCTGCAGAAAACGAGAACGAAGCAAAAGAACAGACAGCAGGATGAAGCGCCGAAGGATAAAATTTTCGAGGCAGAATGCCAGGTTGTACGCAATCTGTCCTGCTCATGGTTTCTGAGAAGACAGATGGTGACAGTGGAATTTTCCCTGTTTATGGTGGAAAGATGTAAGAAATTTAACAACAATCTGCTAATACAAATATTGAATAACAACTTAATATCATTAATAGCAAAGCTATAAGATTTCAAAAAATGGAGTCTTATAGCTATTTTTTTGTGCAAAAATGGAATTCTTTTGATACAAACACTATATCAAGGAGAAGGAATGATCTCTTTGATACATTTATAGAGAATAACCCTGTCCATCATCTGGTATGAAAAGATGTTCCGAAAAATTATGCGATACATAAGAATATTCTCCTGTCATATAATGTTTTGTAAATCATTTTGCATGGATGTTCGCTGATAATAGGTATCTATGATATCCTGTAAAGTAATCGTATTCATTTTTTCTTCAGCAGTTTTTTGGATTTCATTATAGAATCCCTGCAAAGATAACTGGATGTTAATGCCAACGCCACAATCTGGATTGGTATGAGTATCTAAATGAAGCAATGGTTTATCACCTTCAACTGCTTTATAAATATCCAGCAATGTAATCTGGTCTGCTGATTTTGAAAGAGAAGGACGGGCATGTCCGGCTACACTGGTCATTAGTCCGGCTTTTTTTAGTTTTAACATAAGCTGGCGTACAAATCCGGGATTTGTATGGACACTTTCTGCAATTGAGGCGCTGGAGAGAGATTTTTCCTGGTTGATAGCAATCAGAACCATCACATGAACAGTATCACTTAATTTCGTTGAATATTTCATGATAAGAAACTCCTTGTAGTATGATATAATGATTTTGCTTTCACATTTTTGAGACAAAAATATTTCTGGTTTGTCTAAAACATTTCAAGTTCTCAACAGTTCTTTCCAATATGTTGAGAAACTGTGCATATTTATTATTTTGATGATTGTAAATAATATAATTACAACTATAATGAAATTTAAAGGAAAAGTCAACATAGTAATAAAACTTACGGAGGATTGTATAATATGCTGATTGTGGACAAATTAAAAGGAAATTTATATACCAGAATCAAAAAACATATGACTAAAAAAATGTATCACCTTTATTATCGTGAAAACAGGGAAGCTTCACAGTCTAAAGAAGAATATGAAGCAAATTTATTAAGAGCATACCGACATTTAGACGCATGCAGATTCAAAAATAAGGGATGGCCATGTCCAACATGCCCAAGTTGCTGTTTTTGTGGAAAAGATTATGAAACTATGACTGAGGTAATGGATTTTGCCCGGGAATGGATGAAAGAGAATCCGGACAAAGCCAGATTTATGAAACCACCCAAATTCTTGCATAAACATTGATTATTATATGATGCGATAAAATGTTCGCAAAGGGGAAGTTATGGAATACAAAAATCAAACAGAAAATCGTGCATTTCAGGAAATGTTGCAGGCAGCAGTAAAACGGCTGCAAAATCGTTCCGGAGAGGATATTGCTGCAAAAAGTGGGGCTGTTTTTCATAGCAGCCGAAATGTGCTTGAAGTACTGAGTTTTTATGAAACGATTGAAATTCAACTCCCTGAGTTTCGTATTAACTCAAACATGGACGAATGGCATTATCTGACATTGCTGCATTATCTGGATATGGCTGATGGAACAGAAGGTTCACAGAAACTCATTACTTTTGGTAACCTGAAAGATGGATTGATTCGAGGAACCAAGTTTGACCGGACCGCAGAGCAGAAACTGGAAAAGCTTTTGCAGGATAAAGATCCTGAGAAAATTCAGAAAGCATGTAAAAACCTGGGTGCAGAATTCACAGAGACAAAGGCGGATCTGTGTGCTGTTTTTCCAGTTCTGCCAAGATATCCGGTAACTTTAAAGATATGGTTTGCAGATGAAGAATTTCCTGCATCTGGCAAAATATTTCTTCAGGATCATGCCGATCATTATCTGAGTGTAGAAGATGCGGTAACAGTTGGAGAAATTTTGCTGCAAAAATTATCGGAAGCATTTTCTTCTCTCTGATCATGAATCAGAAAACTTTCCAGCCCGGATTTGATAAATTTGTCGATTACTGTCTGAATCTGTTTCCAGTCATTACAGTGATTGCGGAGCATCAGTCTGTTGATGGAAAGGCAGCCATTCATTTGAAAATAAAAAACCGATTCTGCCTGTTCAAAGGTCAGGAGGCTGTGTGACATAAGCCAGGTCACATAGCCTTCTTTTGTATTTTCTGCTATTTTTTCCAGAAGAATAGGGGCAATTGCATCATCCAGAAACAGTGCCCTGTATTGTGATTCCATCTGTATTTTCTGACAGAACGGATAGGAACAGCTTTTTTGATTTAGACAGAATAAATGATCTACAGTTGTTAACATATCCTGAGTCATATCATTAAAAATATCTGATAATACATCATAGATATCGTAGTAATGAAGATAAAAAGTGCCACGGTTGATTTCAGCATTTTTGCAGACCTCAGTAACTGTAATTTTCGTAAAACTTTTCTGCTTTAACAATTCTAAGAACGTATCTTTTATGGTTTGCCTGGTATAGCGGGTACGGCGATCTTGTTTTCTCGTTTTTTCTGACATTATATACTCCTGTATTATTTGGGATCATATGATTCCTCAACAATTTTTCTGATGTGTTGAGTAACCATACAAATCTCACAGACTGATTATTGTAATTTATATAGTAACAACTATAATGAGGTTTAAAGAAAAAGTCAACAGATTGTTCAGAATTTTAGGAGGAAAAACATGGGACATGTAATTGCAGTATCAGGAAAAGGTGGCGTAGGAAAAACAACTCTTTGTGGACTGTTGATCCAGTATTTATGTGAAAGCGGAAAACGTCCGGTCCTGGCGGTGGATGCAGATGCAAATGCAAATTTGAACGAAGTGCTCGGTGTTGAGCCGGAGGTCACACTTGGGGAGCTGAGAGAAGAAATTGAGCGGGCAGGCATAGACCCACGATATCAGATTCCCTCCGGTATGACAAAACAGGCATATCTGGAAATGCGTCTTTCTGATGCGATTGCAGAAGAAGACGATTATGATTTGATGGTAATGGGACGAACCCAGGGACAGGGCTGCTATTGTTTTGTAAATGGCCTTGTGCAGACCCAGGTTCAGAAACTGCAAAGTCATTATCCATATATTGTGGTTGATAACGAAGCAGGTATGGAACATATCAGCAGAGGAATCCTGCCAATGATGGAAGTTGCCATTCTTGTAAGTGACTGTTCCAGAAGAGGTGTTCAGGCAGCCGGACGTATTGCAAAGCTGATGAAGGAGTTAAACTTTAAACCACAGAAAACTGGATTAATCGTGAATCGTGTTCCGGATGGAAAACTGGATGCCGGAACTCTGGAAGAAATTCGAAATCAGGGACTGGAACTGTTAGGGGTTGTACCACATGATGACCAGGTATATCAGTATGACTGTAATGGAAAGCCGATCATACAGCTTCCGAAAGATTCTCCTGTAAGAAGTGCACTGGGAGAAATTGTAAAGAAGTTAGGATTGTGAGTTGGAGGATTGAAAGTTTGATGATTGAGTAAACAGAAATATTATCTGATTTGGTATAACCAATTGCAAAGAAAGGAAAATCTTCATGAGAAATCATTGGACAGAAATAGAAAAATATTTAGAAGACCAGAAGATAGCACAGGAACTGATTGGAGAACTGAGAGATTTTCACATGCGTTATGAGGTGGAGGATCAAGTAAAGGAACGGATAGAAAAACCGGATATCCTATTCTATGGGAAAAAGATTCTGGAAATGTCAATAGCAGCGCTTCTTCAGGGAGATAACCTGTTACTTTCCGGTGCGAAAGCTACAGGAAAAAATGTACTATGTGAGACACTGGCATGGATATTCGGAAGACCGGAATACGACATTTCTTTTCACGTAAATACAGACAGTGCCGATCTGATTGGAACGGATACCTTTATAAATAATGAAGTTCGCCTTCGGAAAGGTCCCATTTACCAATGTGCGGAATTTGGAGGATTTGGAATCCTGGACGAAATCAATATGGCAAAAAATGATGCGGTTTCTGTATTGCATGCCACACTGGATCATCGGCGCAGAATCGATATTCCAGGATATAACAGGATTTTACTTCATCCGGCAACACGATTTATCGGCACGATGAATTATGGTTACGCAGGTACCAGAGAGTTAAATGAAGCATTGGTTTCAAGGTTTATGGTAATTGATATGCCTGAAATGGATGAGGATAGTGTCCTTTTTGTATTAAGACAACATTTTCCAGAGGGGAAAAAAAGTGCATTGAAAGCTTTTGCAGGACTGTTTCTGGATTTGCAGATTAAAGCTTATCATGGAGAAATCTCAACAAAATCTCTCGACCTGAGAGGATTGGTTTCTGCTGTAAAGGCAACAAGAAGCGGACTTTCTCCAATTGAAGCAATCCAGATGGGGATCATAAATAAAAGTTTTGATGTATTTGAAAAAGAGATCGTAGAAGATGTGGTTTCTACCAGAATCCCATCTTCCTGGATCGGAAAAGACATATGGGGGTAAACTTGTATGGAGGATGTCAGATGGCCGGCGGAACAACTGGAAGAACATCGTCTGGAGATCAGCAATCGTATCAGAAATCTTTTTTGGACAGTCAGTGGTGATTATGATATGGAATTTGAACCGGACACAGAAAAATATGATTATTCAAAACAAACGGTTCTGTATGAGGCAGTGAAGCAGGGTGCCTTTGCACGATATTTTGATCAGAAGAAACTTGGCATGTATTTGATGAAAAAATTACATTTTTCTGCTGGAGAAGATATGCTTTTGCCTCTTGCTGGATTATGCATGGATGCTGCAGTGAATCGGTTTATCATTCGAGAACGTTTGGGAACAAAGGAAATCAGAGAACAGGCATTCAGAGAATTGGAAAAGGCCGAAGAAGAGCAGGTATCAGACAAAGCCGGAACAGACCTGATTCACAGGATCAGGCTTCTGTATATAAGGCATGTTCTGGAGAACACAGACGATAAGGGAATGGATCCACAGGCAGAGATTGCATTGTATAAGATTCTATCTCTGAAGGATGCGGAAAATACGGAAGATGTCATAAACGTGATAGATGAGATTTATAATCATGTTCTGGATCCCTCTTTTGAAAAAAGGAATGGAAATCTGGAGAAGATTCTGAATTTACCGGATATGGCATTGGCCAATGACGCGTGGCAGGAATGCATGACGGATGAACAGATGGAAGACATCATTCAAAAATATCTTTCTAATCTCAAAAAAAAGATGATGAGTCTGGATATCAGAAACAAAAAGAAAAAAAGATCTTATTTTTCTCCGGAAAAAGAAGAAGTTCCGGAAAGCCCGAAGAATATAAATCCACAGGCAGTGCGACGGATACGGGAATATGTGGAACTGAATTACGGAAAATCGTATCTAAGTGAATCGGAACAGGCCAGAGTCAACCGGAAATTTTGTACAGGAATCCACAAAAACTGTATCCTGTATCTTACAGATGGAATTTTACAAAACCCTGTGATAAAAAATAATCAATACCGTTTTTCTCAGCTGCAGTTTGAAAAAAATAAAGCCTATTATGGAAATAATCACTGGATCATCAAAAGAAATATTTCTGTGTTGGCAGAGTCACTGAAACGGGCACTTATAATCCGAAAGGATGATTTTGTCAGCAGATCTGATGCGGGGCAGCTTGTTCCTGAAAGGTTATGGAAAATTGGAAGAACAGACGATGACAAGTTATTTAATAGAAAAAAGAGATCAGAAGATTCTGAGTTTGTGATAGACGTCCTGATTGATTCCAGTGGTTCCCAAGCTGGCAGACAGGCTCAGGTAGCGGCGCAGGGATATATTATCAGTGAAGCATTAAGCCAGGTAGGAATTCCTCATCGGGTGACAGGATACTGTGCTTTCTGGGGATATACAGTACTTCAGAGATTTCGGGATTATGAAGATCCAAGGGAAACAAATGAAAGAATCTTTCAATTTCGGGCGTATGCCAATAACAGAGATGGGCTTGCACTGAAAACAGTCTGTTCCTCTCTCATGGAGCGACCGGAAAAAAATAAGATTTTAATAGTATTAAGTGATGGAAAACCCTGTGATATGAGCATACAACGACCAGGAACCCGCCAACCCAAGATCTATGACGGAGAAGGCGCTGTGAAAGATACTGCATGTGAGGTGCGTCGGGCTAGAAATCAGGGAATTTTCGTAATTGGTATTTTTGTAGGGAATGAAGAAGAGCTCTCCGTGGAAAAGAGAATCTATGGAAAAGACTTTGCCTATATTCGTAATATTAGCAATTTTTCCCGTATGGTAGGAACTTTTTTGCGAAGACAAATTGATATGGAATGAAAATGGAGGAATCACTATGGGTAAAATTGAATTTGCCAATTGCCAGGATGTAAGAAATCAGAAAAAGATACAGGAATTAGATTGTCCACGCTGTCATGAACCGGGAGGCATTGAAGCCTTTGTGAAAGACGGGATACTTGCAGAGGATGGAGTATGTGATAATTGCGGATATATTCTTCCAGAAGGAACAGAACTGGAGGAAGAAGCATTTAAGGAGAGAACAGATGAAAATAGCAGTTTGTGGAAAAGGTGGATGTGGAAAAAGTACAGTAACCAGTCTTTTGGCTAAGGCTTTAGCCAGACGAGGAAAAGAAATTTTGGTAATTGATTCCGATGAATCTAATTATGGTCTACATCGACAGCTAGGTATGAAGCTTCCCAGAGATTTTACAGACTATTTCGGTGGTAAACAAAATGTTTTAAATGATATGATGTTATCAAAATTTACTCATCAGTTTTTTGAGGAAACCTGGACAATAGATGATATACCGGAAGATTATTATAGTCTGAAGGATGGTGTAAAACTGATGAGCAGTGGAAAAATTCATCAAGCAAATGAAGGGTGTTCTTGTGCTATGGGAACTGTTATGACTCAATTTATCCAAAATCTCAGGCTTAAAGAAGACCAATTTGCGTTAATGGATATGGAGGCTGGTATTGAACACTTTGGACGTGGAATTGATAACGGTGTAGATTTGATATTGATAATCATAGATCCATCCTATGAATCCCTACAGCTTTCCAAAAAAATCGGGGAATTATCGGAAAGTATTCGAAAACCATTTTATTACGTTCTCAATAAAGTAACAAAAGAGAATCAGGAAATGATGTATGAAGCTGTATGGAATTCAAATCGAGTCGCTGTATCTCTTAGTGCGGATCCTGGCATTATGGGAGAGGGGCTGATGGGGAAAGAACTGTCAGAAAAACCAGATGCTATTGAAAGCTTAACAGAATTTCTACTTTCTATTTAACAGAATAAGGAGATTTAGAATGTTACAGGATTGCTATGAAAAACATAATCTGGAAATGAAACCATATGAATACTACCTTGCGGAGTTTCAGAATGTAAATCCAGAGGGTGTTACAAGTCGGCTGGATATACCATTTGATGATAATAGCAAGTCATTTATAATAAAGTTTATGCAGAACACATACACGATCAGTTATCCAGAGTTCGAAATTCATTGCATAGATAAATCAGATAAAGATGCGATTTTGTGTAATGATATTCATGCAAAAATCTTGATGTTACGATATTTTTCAGAGGGAGATTATATGAAAGCTGCGGGGGATCTTTTGTCCTATCGTGATCTTCCTTGGGGAGAGGTTTATTATAGGCAGTTTTATGGGCGTTGTATTATGAGGCTCGCGAAAACATATGGAAATAGACAAGATGTTTTTGAAAGATTAATGGAAAAATTGGCAGGGATACGCCAAAAGTATGGAGATGTATCCTACGAATTTGAAGTTTTTCGTGAATTAAAATTATGTTTTATTTTATGGTCAGGTGATGAGGAATTTCCACCTTCTGCACAAATTCTTTTCTCTGATAATTTTCCAATGGCATTTGCAGCTGAGGATGTAGCGTATCTTGGAGATGTTATATTAGATTATATGAAACAAGAAGAAAAGGATACCTGAAAAAGACGAGGGAGTTAAAGGAGGAAAAAGAGAATGATCAGTGTTGAAATGGAAGATGTTTTGGCGGTATTACAATTATGCAAACCATATATTATCGGTATTATTGCTGCACTTGTAATTGGAATCGTAATTATGGTTGCATGCCGCAGGATGTCCAGGGACAAAAGATTTCTGATAAGAGGAGAAGCTGTGATCGCAATGGTTCTTGCTGTTGTTGTCTGCGTGAATATGATCTGTTTTGGACCAATGGCTACATTGATTGGACTTGCAACGGGAAATGGAACTTTAAGCGATGAAACAAATGAAGAAGCTGCGGAAGTGGCAGAAGAAATTATGGAAGACGGAATTGTTCTTCTGAAGAATGAAAGCTTGCTTCCTTTAAATGAAACAAAAAAACTGAATATTTTTGGCTGGGAATCTATTAATCCGGCTTACGGAGGAGCTGGTTCCGGTGGAATTAATGATCTGTATGATATTGTCAGTCTGAATCAGGGACTTGAAAATGCCGGATTTTCTATTAACCAGAAACTGGTTGATTTTTATAACAATTATGGTGCAGATGATCCGGAAATGTCTATCCAGAAACAGAGCTGGACATTACCGGAGCCACCTGTAGATACATACAGTGATGAGCTTATTAAAAGTGCGAAAGAGTATTCTGATGTGGCAGTTGTGGTTCTTTCCAGAAAAGCAGGTGAAGGTCATAATGATATTCCTATGGATGTAAGAAAAGCAGCATATGATAATAATTCTGATGAATATGATGATTTTCCTGAGGGAGAGCATTATTTACAGCTTTCACAAACTGAGAGAGATATGGTGGATATGGTTTGCTCAAACTTTGATAATGTCATTGTAATTTATAATGGAGCAAATCAGTTTGAACTTGGTTTCGCAGATGAATATCCTCAGATTAAATCTGTTGTATGGTGCCCAGGAACGGGAAATGTGGGATTTAATGCACTTGGTAAAGTATTTTCAGGTGAAGTCAATCCTTCCGGAAAAACACCGGATACATTTATTTATGATATGACGACTGCTCCGTGGTGGAATAATGCAGAAAAAACAGAGTATACAAATCTGGCAGATATGGCTGTTGAAGGAATGAACGCAGGAACTGCGCAGGTGTATGCTCCGGCATTTACCAATTATGTGGAAGGCATTTATGTAGGATACAAGTACTATGAAACAGCTGCACAGGAAGGTGCGATTGATTACGACAAGACTGTACAGTATCCATTTGGATATGGTCTGAGTTACACAGAATTTGAACAGAAAATGGGTGAACTGGAGGAAAAAGACGGACAGATTTCTGTAGATGTAGAAGTAACCAACTCCGGAGATGTTGCCGGAAAAGATGTAGTAGAAGTGTATTATAAACCGCCATATACAAATGGAGGAATTGAGAAATCTTCTGCAAATCTAATTGAGTTTGAAAAAACAAATCTGCTTCAGCCGGGAGAATCTCAGACTGTTACAGTTACATTTAGTATAGAAGATATGGCCTCCTATGATGAGAATAATGCAAAAGCGTATGTTCTTGAAAAAGGTGACTATGTAATCTCTATTAACAGTGATTCACACACTGTGCTGGATCAGAAAACTTATACTGCAGATAAAGATGTAGTATATAAGGGAGAAAATAAAAGAGCATCAGATGATACTGCAGCAACAAATGTATTTGAAGATGCAAAAGGCGATGTGACATATTTATCACGAGCAGATCATTTTGCAAATTATGAAGAGGCTACAGCAGCACCGGCATCTGCAGAGCTGGGTGAGCCATATGTTTCTGAATATCATCTGAACAGCAATTTTGATAAGACTACATATCTCAATGATGAGGATGTAATGCCGACAACGGGAGCAGATAATGGACTTACATTAGCTGATATGCGTGATGCTGATTATGACGATCCTCGTTGGGAAAAACTTCTGGATCAGCTTACTGTTGATGAAATGGCAAATATGATTGCAATGGCTGGTTATCAGACAGCAGCCATGGATTCTGTGGGAAAAGTGGCTACACTTGATTTTGATGGACCAGCAGCAATTAATAACAACTTTACAGGAGTTGGTTCTATTGGATTCCCAATTGAAGTTGTGGTTGCATCCACATGGAATAAGGAACTTGCACAGGCCTGGGGTGAATGCATGGGCAAGATCAGTCAGGAAATGGGTGCAGAGGGCTGGTATGCACCAGGTATGAATACTCATAGAACCGCATTTGGTGCAAGAAACTATGAATATTTCTCAGAAGATGGAATTCTTTCAGGAAATATGGGAGCAAAAGCAGTAGAAGGAGCAAGAAAATACGGAGTTTATTCTTACATTAAACATTTTGCTATGTATGAAGGTAATGCCAAAATGGTAAGTGTCTGGTCGAATGAGCAGGCAATCCGGGAAATTTATCTGAAACCATTCGAGATTTCTGTAAAACAAGGTGGAGCAAATGCGGTTATGGTTTCCTGGAGTTTCCTTGGAGATAAATGGACTGGAGAATGCAGTAACCTTATGAATACAGTTCTCAGAGATGAATGGGGATTCAGGGGAATGGCGCTTACAGACTTCTTCCGAAACAATGGTCATGGATTTATGAATGCAGATGCAGCTTTGGCGAATGGAGTAGATGTAATGTTGTCTACATTCAATGGAGAAGAGAACAATGTAGCCAATCCAGAGCATCCAACATCTGTACTTCAGATGAGAAATGCCTGCAAAAATGTCATGTATACAGTTGTAAGCAGTTGGGCTTATGATGGAGAACACGAAGAAACAGGTATGGAAAACTGGAAAAAAGCAGGAATTGGTAGCGACACTGTAATAGCCCTTTTCATGGCAGGAATGGAAGTACTGGTAATTAGAGGATATAAGAAAAGAAAGAATGCTGAATAAGGATGAAAGTGGGATGGAAAACAATTATGAAACAGTAAAAATTGGTTGAAAAGATGACAATAGAAGAAAAGGCAGCGATCCTCAGTGGAAAAACTGTCTGGCAGACCAGAGAAATTGACAGGTTTTCCATCTCGTGTTGTGCTGCTGAAACAAAGGAAAATGGCCGTTTGATTATGGGTGCTGAGGATGTATGGAATGTTTCGCTGACAGCACCAGAGGCGAAGCTTTATCTGACACATATGGATAATGTTGCTCATGCATCAGTTACACGCTTTACGATGCGTGGCCAATTAACAGCGTACGGTGTTTCTAACTATGATATGCTGGAAGACGGGGAAACTGTTGTTTACTAAAAGACAGTCAGCTCTGTGGAGAAGAAATTTTTTTGTTTTCACAGTCCTGACAGATGCCATGAAGCATATCTCCGCTGCAATGCAGCCGGAAGCCATGATCTTTATACAAATGCTCTTTAAATTCATCCATAAAGTCACAGTCAAGATGCACAACCTTGCCACATCTGATGCATTTCAGATGTAGGTGTTCTGTGCATTTTTTTTCTTCTCCTGCAAACTGAAACACAGCTTTATCACTGTTCAGATCCGGATATTTGATTACAATATGCTCGGCGCAAAGCTTGTCAAGATATCGGTATACAGTTGTTGTATTTACCTTAATTCCTTCAGTTTTTAAATATTTTTCAATATCAGCCACACTGACAGTGACAGCCTTCTGGGACTTCAAATACTCCAGAATAATCTGTCTTGTTTTTGTAGTATAGGGTTTTCGCTCAGCCATTTTCTTTATTCCTTTCATATGTGCTTTTTTCTATTGTATCTTTTTATTTCGCCTAAGTCAATTATGCTCCAGAAATGCAAATAATTTGCAAATATTATTGACGGCCGGTATTCTATGCGTTATTTTAATAAACGCAAATGGTTTGCGCTTATTTTAAGCGGATGAGATAATATGCTTTTGAAATTTTATTTTCAGGCACATCAGGTTTGTGCAGAAAGGATTTTATTATGAGAAAAAAATTATTAACTAGAACAGCACTTGCAGCTACAATAGCACTTGGCATTGGTTCTTTTAATCTGGCATATGCAGCAGAAACTGAGGATACTTCTTCTGGAAAAAAAATAAATGTTATGGCAAGCTTTTATCCTATGTATGATTTTGCAACAAAGGTTGGAGGGGATAAGATTGAGGTTACCAATATGGTACCTGCCTTCTGATTTGACGCAGGATGCATGGATAAATGTAACAGGTACATATCACTATGACAAACATAAAGGGATGGAAATTACTGTCACTGATATAGAAGACGCAGAGCCGTCAGAAGAGGAATATGTTTATCCTATTTATTAAACAGAGATAGCTTGATTCAAGAAAACTATTTATAAGGTATATATTTTGCTCCATCAGAATGTTTGAAACAGAGCTTTGGGGCCTTTTATCTATCATTTATTAACTCCGGAAATAGAAAATAATTTTGTGTAAATGCAAACTATTTGTATTATAGATGCTGGCGCGGGACAGAAAAAAATGCCGTTATTGTTCACTCCGTTCACAGTAACGCGCTTCGCGA
>ENA-ORMO01000502-ORMO01000502.1-human-gut-metagenome-genome-assembly--contig:-NODE-502-length-54641-cov-6.377258_pt1 | contig 54641 bp, 48 predicted proteins | sample MGYA00242106_ERZ509001 | MGnify/ENA primary metagenome ERZ509001 (study PRJEB26280, sample SAMEA2338736) | human gut metagenome | biome: human gut; feature: human-associated habitat; material: faeces...
GTCTTGCCCATCTTCTTGCCCTCGGAGTTGAGCAGAAGGGTGATGGTCATGGCGTGGGCGTCCTTGCCCAGCTTGCGGCGGATCAGCTCGGTGCCGCCCAGCATGTTGCTCCACTGGTCGTCGCCGCCAAACTCCATGTTGCAGCCGTAATTTTGGAACAGGTGGTAGAAGTCGTAGCTCTGCATGATCATGTAGTTAAATTCCAGGAAGCTTAATCCTCTTTCCATACGCTGCTTATAGCACTCCGCGGTCAGCATACGGTTTACAGAAAAATGAGGTCCCACCTCACGGAGAAGCTCTACATAATTCAGACCCATCAGCCAGTCTGCATTGTTTACCATAAGCGCTTTTCCCTCGGAAAAGTCAATAAAACGTTCCATCTGCTTTTTGAAGCAGTCAATGTTGTGCTGGATAGTTTCTTTTGTCATCATCTGACGCATGTCGGTTCTTCCGGAAGGATCACCGATCATACCGGTTCCGCCGCCGAGAAGAGCGATCGGACGGTTTCCTGCCATCTGAAGGCGTTTCATCAGGCACAGCGCCATAAAGTGTCCTACATGAAGACTGTCTGCAGTAGGGTCAAAACCAATGTAAAATGTGGCTTTTCCATTGTTTACCATTTCTTTGATCTCGTCTTCGTTTGTCACCTGGGCGATCAGCCCTCTTGCCTGCAGTTCTTCCCAAACTGTCATAATATCTTCCTCCTGTATTAAAAAGCCCGGTTCCTGTCCTTTTAGGACGAGAACCGGGTCCCGTGATACCACCTAAATTCACAGAAAGCGTCTGCCTCCTGCCTCGTTAAGCACGATAACGTGTGCCGATCCGCTGCAGCCTACTTACAGGATATCCTCTGTTCGGTGCAGAGCTCCGAGATGTATTCGCAAAAGTTCCGCACGCGCCTCTCACCATCCGGCAGCTCTCTGTGTGCTTTCCTGAAGCTACTTCTTCTCTTCCAAGCCGTTTCATATACTTCTAAAAGTATACAAATCCCCCCATTGTTTGTCAAGAGGGATTGCCCTGTAATTTATCAACTTAAAGTGTCAGAGAGTGCTGTCCAATCCCTCATCTGTATAAAGCTCCGTTCCGTCGGCAGCAGCCGTTGCAAGCTGGTCGCACCGCTCATTCAGAGGATTGTCCGCATGTCCTTTTACCCAGCGGAACGTTACCTGATGTGGTTCTTTTGCCTTCAGAAGACGCTTCCACAGATCCACATTTTTTACATCCTGATTTTTTCCGCGCTTCCAGTTTTTTTTCAGCCAGGAATCGATCCAGTGCTGATTGAACGCATCCACCAGGTATTTGGAATCTGAAAAAAGTTCCACCTGGCAGGGACGGTTCAATGCCTCCAGGGCCACAATGGCAGCCATCAGCTCCATACGGTTGTTTGTTGTTTTTTTGTAGCCCCGGGATAATTCTCTTTCATGAAGCTGTCCTTTGGAGTCCACATACTGAAGAACCGCTCCATAGCCTCCCGGTCCGTCCGGATTTCCTCTGGCAGCACCATCGGTATATATTTTTACATACATGTTGTTTCCTCCTGTTATTTTCTGTGCACGGCAGATGAGTGCTTTCTTTTTTTTGCATCTGCAAGAATCCTGCGTGGATTCTTAATAAAAATGTCCTCTGCACAGGCGATGCCGAATTTTCTTTCCGTATAGGCATAGGCATCCCCCAGCCTGGAGATCCGTTCCCGGCTTCCATGGCTGTCTGATCCGACAAAATGAACTTCTCCGCGTTTCATTAATGCTCTGCAGAAACGTTTTGTTCCAAATCCTTCTTTTCCGACAAGGCTGTCTGCATTTATCTGAGTCATAGCTCCCATAGAAATCAGTTCTTCTACTAAACCGATATTTTCTCTCATAATATCGTACCGTTCCACATGAGCAATAATTGGCTTATATCCACTGCTCAGAAGAGCATACAATCGTTCTCTGATATAAAAAACATCCATACGATTAGAAAATTCTGTCAACACATACCTGGAGCCTGCCATAGTCGGAACCTGACCGGAACGAAGAAGCGGAACCATATCGATCTCGGCATGAAATTCACACCCCAGATACAGTCTTAAATCCTGGTCATACTCCCAGGCAGCTTCTCTCAGAATACGAAATTGTTTTTTTATTTCTGCCACAGGAGTTTCAAACATTCTTTTTCTGTGATGTGGTGTTACGATGATCGTGCGCACACCCTGATCATATTCCATTTTCAGCATTTTTACTGCTTCTTTTAAATCCACTGCTCCGTCATCCACATAAGGAATCATATGACAATGGATGTCAATAAGGCCTGATACCGGCATAAACGCCTCGCACCTCCAATATCAAATCATTTTCGACAGGCTTTCCATACTCCTGTCTTTTCAAAATCAGCAGCTGCCTGCTCTGCCTCCTTTACGATCTCCGGAGAATACTCCAGCATAGACAACAGTTTAATAGCATTTCTGCTTGTTGCTCGTCCCTCTTTTAAAAGGTAGTTAAAAAGCACCTGATGTTCCTGTACCTCTTCCTCAAAATGAAGGTTTCGGTATTGACCTTCCAGAATATAAGACAGTTCAATGTCATGGGTGGCAGCAAAAGGAAGCACCCATTTCTGGTTCAATGAACTGAGTATCCTGGAAGAAGCTGCAATTCGTTCAATAGTATTTGTCCCCCGCAGTACTTCATCAATAATACAGAGAAGGGGATTCCCTTTTGTACTTTCATCCAAAATCCTTTTCAGTGACCGGATTTCTACGATAAAGTAGCTTTCTCCGCCAGACAGATCGTCTCTTAATGCCATGGAAGTCATCACTTTAAGAAAAGGAGCCTCATAACAGGAGCATGTACAGGTCAGAACCGTTTGTGCAAGAATACTGTTGATGGCCATATTTTTCAAAAAAGTAGATTTTCCAGATGCATTCGAACCTGTGATCAGAACGCCCGTTTCTGCTTCAATACTGTTTGCAACAGGCTTCTGAATCAGAGGATGATAAAGATCTTCCGTCTTCAGCCGGACATGATCTGATCCCATTTGTATGAATTCCGGTCTGCACCAGAGAGGCAGCAATTCCCGGAAGGAGGCAATCGCAATGGCTGCATCTAGTTCTCCCAGATTGTCCAGAAGATCCATAATCTCTTCCGTTTTTCCCTGGATAGATTTCAGAGTCTTATTGTATGTGATGATATCTATATGGAATACCATTCGGATATAATCAAGCAGCAGCTGAGCCGGATCTCCCGAAGTTTCATTTTTACTGGTCAGGAAGAACGCGCGCTTTTTTAATCCGGCCAGGGCCTTTTTACCATTACGGATATGTTCCATCTGTCTCTTTGTCTCCGGCCAGTCCACATTCTCCATTTTTTCTGCCATATCCAGCATACGGAGAAAACTGGAAAAGCAATCCAGAAATGCCCCGATCCTTACTCTGTCATTTCCTGCATAATAATAAATCACGTTTCCTGTACTGAGCAAAACAAATAAAAGAAGCCCCGCTACCGGATACAGAGGAAGAATCACAAAAAGTGTAAGGAGAAGCACGACTAATATCAGCCAGTGAAAACCGGTATGGACTGTAGGAGCATTTTCCAGCGCTAAAATTGTATCCGCAAGGGAGCCATGCCAGGTTTTCCCCACCCCCGACAGCATCATCTGCATTTTTTCTCTTTTTTCTTTATTTTCTGCAAAAAAACAAATAAGTTCTTCTCTTTTTTCTATGTCTTCTTTGTTAAATAACGGACGCCTGAGCATATCATAAAGAACATCCTCACCTGGGGAAGAAACCGTCTGATTGATCAGCATATATATCCTGTCCATATCCAGGTCATTCCAGGTAATATCATCTATACAGAACCCCTGTCCTTCTTTTCTGCGAAAATAATGAGAAATATTTTCGATATCTCCCGGTGAATATTCCCGTTCCGGAACTTGTCCATAAATTCTCTGGATCTTTCGCCGCAGTCGTTTTTTACTTTTATATTTCTCATAACCGATCCATATGATAAATAAAGAAAACAGCACTGCCGATATCAGGATCACCGTTATATATGGATGCATAAAACCACCTTTCTTTATCTGTAGCAAAATTTTCTTTCCTTTTATCAGCGTCGACGTACAAGGGAAAACACGCCTTTTGTATACCAACACTAAGCTGAGTATACTGAAAAAATTTTTTTCTGTCAATCATAAACCCGCAGTCACAGAGGACATCCTCAGCTCATAGTATGAAGTGTAGAACAAATTACGGAGGCTTTTGTAATGAGTGATTTAGCTGCTACAAACTGTGGTTGCGGAGAAGAAAGATGCGGATGTGGATGTGAAAACCAGTGTGGCTGCGGATGCAGTACAGGAAACGGGTTTTCAGGAGGCAATTCCTGCAGCTGCATCCTTTGGATCATCATTCTTATGTGTATCTGCGGAAACAACAATAACAGCAATTGCGGATGCGGAAACAACGGCGGCGACTGCTGCTGGATTCTTGTGATCCTTCTCCTCCTTTGCGGCGGATGCGGCAATGGATGGGGCGGAAACAACGGCTGTTTCTAAGCATTCCGCAGCAAAAAAGGCAGAGGTTAATCCCTCTGCTTTTCTTGCTGTTTCTCCTTTTCTTTTTTCTCATTCTCCTCCTTATTATTCCTTTTCGCTTTCAGACATTCCAGATCTATTTCATAGAAAGCATTTCCATCAAGAATAATTCTCTGTTTTTCTTTTTTCAAAGCAATTCCCCCAGATCATTGATCTGTTTTATTATATGACAGATACTTTTTTCATGTACCATGGAGCATTTACCATAAATGGTGCATATCATGAATACAGAAAACATACATTTTCAGCAAAGGAGTTTGTTTTATGGATCAGGAAACGATATCTCAGACTGCATTGGATCAAATGGTAAGCAGCGATCAGGGGCAGCTTCTCAAGGCAGCTGTGCCTTATCTGTCACCCCGAGGACAGCAAATGATCTCCATTTACTCCAAACTTCAGGAACTTTTTAATACCATCGTATTATTTTCACCAGACCGGCAGGGAATCCAGTCCTGTTCCGCTGCTGCTTCAGATCCATTGGAAGTTCTCCAGGATCTCCGCAGATTCAGTTATGGACATAGCCGACAAATGCTGGATCAGGCTGCAGATATGATGGCTCTTATAGAAATAATGAAAGTCTTAAATGAATAAAATCGTAAAAGGAAGGGATTTGTATGGATACAAGCTGGCAGAATAATCCGAAACTTGCAGGTATGGATAAAAGTAAGCTGGAAATGCTTCAGAATCTTGCGGAACAGGGAACAGGCAGGAACGCCTCCGATATGCTCCCATTCCTTATGAGTGCAGCTTCCCAGGGAAAAAACAGCGGACTTCATTTTTCTTCTGAAGAAATCTCCACTGTACTGGAAGTCCTGAAAATGGGCAAATCTCCCCAGGAAGCTGCAAAATTAGACCGTATTGTCAGTCTGATGAAAATGATCCGGTAAGAATCAGCTGTTTTTGCTGACTCCCTCCATAATACATTCTCTTAAAAATGCAAGTGCATGTGCAGTTGTCTGTTCCCGTATCTTAGTACGATTGCCTGTAAAATGATACTCACGGACAACTGTCTTGCCATTATAGCAGCAGCCTATAAACACAGTCCCTACAGGCTTTTCTTTCGTACCGCCATCTGGTCCTGCAATTCCGGTCACAGAAAGACAGATATCTGTTTTGGCTACAAAGCATCCTCCCTTTGCCATTTCCTTGGCGCATTTTTCAGAAACTGCACCATTGACTTTAAGAGTAGTCTTTTTCACCCCAAGACTTTTGCGCTTTGCACGATTACTATAGGTAACCATTCCCTGAAGGAACACCTCCGACGCGCCTGGTACATTGACGATCCTGGCTGCAATCGCACCTCCTGTACAGGATTCTGCCAGAGAAAGGGTCAGCTTCTGGTCTTTCAGCATATCTACCACTGCTTCTTCCAGCGTTTTGCTTTCTTCTGTAGCAAAAATATTTTTTCCAAAGCGGCTTTTCAATTCTCTGACTACCGGCTTGATCAATTTCTTACAGTCTTTTTCGCTTTCTGCCTTGGCAGTCACTCTCAAATGAACTTCACCGGTTTTTGCATAAGGAGCAATCGTTGGGTTAGACTGTTTCTCGATCAGATCCTGGATTTCCTCTGCAACCTGGCTTTCACCAATGGAGCAGATCTTTACCATCTGAGAATAAATAATCTCCGGCTGTTTCTTGCGAAGATAAGGAAATACTTCTTCCTCAAACATAGGCTTCAGTTCATTTGGAGGTCCGGGAAGAAGAATCGCTGTTTTACCATTTTTTTCAATGATAAGACCCGGAGCTGTTCCATTATGATTATCAAGTACCAGTGCACCCTGAGGAACCATTGCCTGTTTGTAGTTATTCGATGTGATCCTGCGCTGAGAATCATTTTTCTCGTACTGTTTCAGATATGCTTCCAGAAGTTCTCTGCTGTGCGCATCCTCCACAAGAGGAAGCCCCATCACCTCTGATGTGATCTCTTTCGTAAGATCGTCCTCCGTAGGTCCCAGTCCTCCGGTGAGGATGACAACATCCGAACGATCCAATGCTGTTTTGATCGTACTTCTCATTCTTTCTTCGTTGTCTCCTACCACAGTCTGATAATACAAAGTCAGACCAAGCTGCGCACATTTCTCTGCCAGATAAGCGCTGTTTGTATTCACAATATTACCAAGTAATATTTCTGTTCCCACTGCTATCAGTTCTGTAATCATCTTTTGCAGCCTCCTTTTTCTATTCCTTATGTAAGTATGAAAGATCCTGTTACTCCTGCATGGACAGTACAGAGCGGTTCTGCCAGATGTAAGTGATCAGAGAAATCACCGTCAGCGCCAGAGACAGCCAGATAAAAATCTGCTCCAGAACTGCAAACACTCCGCCAAAATGCAGGATCAAAAGGATAATCATAATCATCTGTGAAACTGTTTTAAATTTACCCCAGTAATTTGCCGCAATCACAATCCCGTTTTCTGCGGCGATCAGGCGGAATCCGCTGATAATAAACTCTCTCGCAATGATTACAATCACAATCCACGCCGGAAGCCTTTCCAGCTGGATCATACAGATCATAGCGGAGCATACAAGCAGCTTATCTGCCAGTGGATCCATAAATTTTCCAAAATTTGTTACCAAATGATGCTTTCTTGCTAGATATCCGTCGAACCAGTCTGTTACACTGGCTCCCACAAAGATCACCAGGGAAATATACCTGTTTGCTTCTCCTCCGATATCTGTCAACAGAAACAAAACCATAAAAGGAACGAGTATCATTCTTCCAACTGTCAGTTTATTCGGTGTATTCATCTGCCAATTCTCCTATCAAATCATATTCCAGTGCTCCAGTCACTCTGACTTTAGCGAAATCTCCCGTCATCAGTAGTTCTCCCGTCTGCACAAAAAGATATCCGTCTACTTTTGGAGCGTCTCCATAAGTACGCGCGATATAAGCGCTTTCCCCGGAAACTTTTCCCTCGATCATAACCATCAGTTCCTGTCCGATCCTGTCATTTCCTTTCTCCAGAGAAATCTCCTGCTGGAGTTCCATGATCTCGTCTCTTCTTTCTTCTTTCAGCTCCTCCGGAATCTGATCTGTCATTTTTTCTGCAGGAGTGCCCTCCTCCGGAGAGTAGGTAAAGGCTCCCAGGCGGTCAAATTCCATCTCATCTACAAACTCCATCAGTTCCTGATGATCTTCCTCTGTTTCGCCCGGAAATCCCGTAATCAAAGTAGTTCGCAGAACGATGTCCGGGATCTCTCTTCTTAATTTTTCTACAATTTCTGTAAGCTGGGCTCTGGTGGTGCGGCGGCCCATTCGTTTCAGAATCCTGTCGCTTGCATGCTGGATCGGAAGATCCAGATAATGACAGATCTTTTTTTCTTCCTTCATAACCTGGATCAGTTCGTCGTAAATTTCTTCCGGATAGCAGTAAAGCACACGGATCCAGCGGATTCCTTTGATCTGGCATAATTTTTTCAGCAAAAGATGAAGGGTTTTCTTTCCATAAATATCTGTTCCATATACGGTAGTCTCCTGTGCTACCAGGATCAGTTCCCTTACTCCCTGCTCTGCCATATATTCTGCCTGTGCCAGGAGCCTTTCTTCCGGCACGCTGCGAAATTTTCCTCTTAAAGACGGAATAATACAGTAGGTACAGTGTTTGTCACATCCCTCTGCAATCTTCAGATATCCATAATGTCCCCCTGTAGTAAGTACCGGACGGCCGGAATCTTTCGGAAGTTCATTAATATCCCGGTATTCCTCAAAATGCCTTCCTGCACAGGCTTCCTCTACTGCTTTCAGAATATCTCTGTAAGAGGAAGTTCCCAGAACAGCATCCACCTCCGGAATTTCCTGAACGATTTCTTCTTTATAGCGCTGCGCCATACATCCGGTAACGATCAGCGCCTTACAGGTTCCTGCTTTTTTATATTCCGCCATTTCCAGAATGTTTTCGATGCTTTCTTCTTTTGCATCATGGATAAAACAGCAGGTATTGATTACAATGATCTCCGCTTCTTCCTCGGAATCCACGATCTCATGCCCGGCTCCTGTAAGAAGCGCCAGCATCTCCTCTGAATTAGTCAGGTTCTTATCGCAGCCCAGTGAAATAAATAATATTTTCATAAAATCTCCTGATATATATAAGGAGCGCTGTAAAAACAACGCCCCACTCTCTCTGTTTTATTCTTCGGTTTCTTCCACAGCTGCCTCTGCAGTTTCTGCTGCTGTTTCTGTTGTTACCTCTTCCTCCGGCTGTGCTGCTGTCTCTTCTTCGCTGTTGTCTGCAACGATTTTTACCTGACCCTGATAAAACTCATCAATGGCAACAGAAAGCGGCTTCTTTCCTGCAGCACCTCTTACCATAGGCTCTGCGCCTGCAATAAGCTGGCGTGCACGTTTGCTGGTAGCCAGTACCAGAGAGTAACGGCTGTTCAGCATCATAGTGTTGTCGTCTTCCTCTGCATTGTTATTGATTGCCTGAATCAGTTCTGAATAGGACGGATGAATCATATTATAAATCTCCTTTCATTAATTCCCGGGATTGTTCCTGGATTTTTTTGATAAACTCTGTATTCCGCTGTGTTTTACAACGTTCACTTGAAATGATCCGGTGAAGCTCGTCAACGCACTCCTCCAGTTCATCATTCACCAGAAGATAATCATAATCTTCCATGCCTTCTGCCTCCTCAGCTGCCCTGCTCAAACGGGAACTGATCACTTCCGGCGCTTCGGTTCCTCTTCCCACCAGGCGTCTTTCCAGCTCTTCCATACTGGGCGGAGTCACAAAGATCAGCACTGCCTCGGGAATTTTTTCTTTTATTTTCATCGCTCCCTGGATCTCTATCTCCAGGATTACGTTTTTGCCTTCGGAAAGTTTCTCCTCTACATAAGGGCGGGGAGTTCCATAATAATTATCTACATATCTGGCGTACTCCAAAAGCTGATCCTCCCGGATCATCTGCTCCACTTCTTCTACAGTACGGAAAAAATATGCTTTTCCGTCTTCCTCTCCCGGTCTGGGATCACGGGTGGTTACAGAAACAGACAGCGCATACTCCTGGTATTTTTCCAGAAGGCGCCTCATAACGGTTCCTTTACCTGCTCCGGAAAATCCGGATACTACTGCCAAAACACCTTTACTCATGTTCTTCTCCTCTGTCTTCAAAATCATATGCCTCTGCAAATCGTCTTGCTATGGTTTCCGGCTGAAGAGCCGATAATACAATATAGTCATCTGAAGTGACGATCACAGCTTTTGTCTTACGTCCCTGAGTGGCATCCACCAGAGAGCGTGTTCCCTTGATGCTCTGTACCATACGCTTTACTGGCGCGGCATCCGGACTGACAACAGCAACGATCTTCTGAGAATTTACAACATTTCCAAAACCTACATTTATTAACTTTGCCACAGATCAGTATGCCTCCATTACTCTATATTCTGGATCTGCTCACGGATCTTTTCAATTTCTGTTTTCAGATCGATCGCAATATCTGAGATCTGGATATCGCTGGATTTTGACAGAATGGTATTTGCCTCTCTGTTCATTTCCTGTGCCATAAAATCCAGTTTACGTCCAATCCCTTCCTGCTCACTGAGTATTTTTTTCATACCGCGGATATGGCTGTGGAGCCGGACGGTTTCTTCATCATTACAGATCTTATCTGAAAAAAGAACCACCTCTGCAGCAATGCGATTATCGTCGATCTGAGAATCCTCCAGAAGCTCGTGAACCTTTGTTTCCAGCTTTTCTCTGTATGCCTGGACAACCTCCGGTGAACGCTTCTCTACCATTGATACTTTTTCATCCAGACCATCCAGCTTGGCAAGAAGATCCTTTTTCAAATGCTCTCCTTCCCGCTCTCTCGCTTCCACAAATCTTCTGCAGGCTTCCTTCAAAGGCGCCTCCAGGCAATTCCAGAGTTTCTCTTCGTTTACCGGCTGTTCTTCCATTGTCAGAACCTCCGGATATCTGGAAAGCATCGTCACGCTGATATCATTTTTCAGCCGGAACTCCTGTTCCATCTCTTTTAAGTATCCCAGATATTCTGCCGCAAGATCACGATTAAACTTCAGAGCAACGCTTCCTGCCGTATAGTCCTCATAAGTGATAAAAATATCCACCTTACCGCGCTGCATGTAAGTTTTTATCAGATTACGGACCTGACCCTCAAAAAGATTCAGCTTCCTGGGCATCTTGATGTTCAGATCCAGATATCTGTGGTTCACTGATTTCAGCTCTACTGTGATCTTCCACTCTTTTGTCACGGCTTCAGCCCGGCCGAAGCCTGTCATACTTTTTATCATAATGTCTTCTCTCTTTGCAGGTTACTTATATCTTTACATACAGATTGATTATAAAACATCTGAACAGGGTAGTCAATTATTTTTTCGGATTGTCCTATTTTCCTTCAGCCCCAGATACCACTGCGGACCTCTTCTAAATGATCCAGAATATAATTATATATTTCTATGGAAACATCATCCGGATAATGAGTTCCATCCAATGTAGAATAACCATTTTCTGTCAGATGTGTATAGATATCAATATAATTGACACCTGTCAAATTCGCCTCCATTGAAGAATTAAAACTTTCAATCTGAGCATTCGTCACATAGGGATCGTCTTCTACCGGTCCTACAGACACAAAATAGGTGGAAGCTCCCAGATCCGTCCACTCCTTCGCTTTCTGATTGATGTAATGAATATATTCATTTACATGATGAACATCATTTACTCCCATCAGAATAATCACTGCCGTATTGTCCTCAATCTCGTCTTCAATTTCCGGAACTCCGTCAGAAACCATCCAGTCATATCCCATAGAAGACAGACAGGACCATATACTGTCATCCTGAACTGCATCACGGATTCCTTCCGTTCTGGAATCTCCGATAAAAATAAGTTTATCATTAGTAACTGTCTCAGGATGATCCGGCTTACTGATCTTACCTTCCTCTGCTCCATAGGCCGGTTCAGGGATCCGAACTAAAAGACATAACATCAGAATCAGAATACTGCCTGAAATAAAAATACTTTTTTTCACCGTCACACCTCCCAATGTGTCAGACGCCTTCCTTTTCAGATATTTTTACTATGACACAGTTTTTTCAGAATGTCAAACAGCAGAAAAGGACTGATTTTATATGAACTTCCCCCAATACCGGTATAATATATAATAATAAGATTTTTTTGCGCTGTATCCGGATCCATGCTATACTGTAAAATATAAGAATTTAAAAAAGGAGCATTTTCTATGGCATTTGACGGAATTACCATTGCCGCAATGGTAAAGGAATTACATACATATCTGGACGGAGGCCGGTTCAATAAGATCGCACAGCCGGAGTCGGACGCCCTCCTGATTACCGCAAAGGGAAGCCAGGGACAGTGCAGGCTTCTGCTTTCTGCAAGCGCCTCCCTTCCTCTGATCTATTTTATAGACAAAAACAAACCAAGTCCTCTTACCGCACCAAATTTCTGCATGTTTCTCCGGAAGCATATCGGAAGTGCAAAGATCGCGGATATTCGACAGCCCGGTCTGGAACGGGTAGTGGAATTTGAACTGGAGCACTTAAACGAAATGGGAGATCCCTGCAAAAAAATCCTGATTATGGAGCTGATGGGAAAGCACAGCAACATTATTTTCTGCGATGAAAACAGGATGATCCTGGACAGCATCAAGCATGTTTCCTCTCATATGAGTTCTGTCCGGGAGGTACTCCCGGGAAGACCGTACTTCCTTCCTCAGACACAGGAAAAAGCAGATCCTCTTACGATCACAGAAGAGGAATTTACAGAAACCGTGTGCAAAAAGCCCTGTAATATTTCCAGGGCCATCTACACCTCTCTTACAGGGTTAAGTCCTCTGATCGCCGAGGAGATCTGCTTCCGCGCCTCCATAGACGGAAGCGATGCAGCTGTTTCTCTGAATGAAACCGCCTGCACACATCTGTACCATACCTTCCGGAGACTGATGGATCAGGTAAAAGAAGGCGATTTCACTCCCAATATCATTTATCGCGGATCGGAGCCTGTGGAATATTCCGTACTTCCATTAACTCAGTTTGGAGCGGAATACCAGACCGAAGCCTTCGCAACGGTGTCTGCAATGCTGGATTCTTATTATTCCTCACGGGATACCCTGAACCGTATACGGCAGAAATCCTCTGATCTGCGCAGAATCGTACAGACTGCGCTGGAACGAAACCGCAAAAAATTTGCACTTCAGTCCAGGCAGATGAAGGATACGGCAAAAAAAGAAAAATATCGTGTTTACGGGGAGCTGATCAACACCTACGGCTACGGACTGGAAGAAGGCTGCAAATCTTTTCAGGCTCTGAACTACTATACTAATGAAGAGATCACTATTCCTCTGGATCCGACCCTCACCGCCGGAGAAAACGCAAAGAAATATTTTGACCGCTATGGGAAGCTGAAGCGTACAGAAGAGGCGCTTACGGAACAGATTGCCGAAACGCAGTCAGAGATCGAACACCTGGAATCTATTTCCAATGCCCTTGACATTGCCCGGGCAGAGAGCGATTTAAGCCAGATTAAGGAAGAACTCACTCAGTACGGCTTTATCAAAAAGCACTCTTCTTCCAGAAAAGGGCAGAAAGCGCAGGCAAAATCCAAACCCTTCCACTATATTTCCAGCGACGGATTCGATATCTTTGTAGGAAAGAACAACTTCCAGAATGACGAGCTGACCTTCAGGCTGGCTTCCGGCAATGACTGGTGGTTCCATGCAAAAAAAATGGCCGGATCCCATGTGGTGGTAAAAACCCCGGATGGAGAAATGCCGGACCGCACTTTTGAGGAGGCCGGACGTCTGGCTGCCTTTTATTCCAAAGGCCGTACCGCCCCCAAGGTAGAAATCGACTATATCCAGAAGAAGCATGTCAAAAAACCCGCCGGAGCCAAGCCGGGATTTGTTGTTTATTATACAAACTACTCCCTGATGGCTGAACCTGACATCTCAGATATCAAAGAAGCGCCCCAGATATAACAGGGCGCTTTTTTGCTGTGTGCTTTCACTTTCTGTTCTGTTTTTCTTCCCGGTATCTTCCGGGTGTCATACCATAAGCTCTGCGGAATGATGCAATAAACGCGCTTGCGGAGGGGAAGCAGGTCTTCATGGCAATTTCCGTCACACTGTCCCCGATTGTCTCCAGCAAAGCGGCGGCAGCATGCAGCCGGTAATTCTGCAGATACTGATAAGGAGAATATCCCGTATATTTTTTAAAGCAACGAAGGGTTTCTGTCTGACTTACATTTGCTGATGCTGAAATTTCCTTCAGAGTCAATTTTCTGTCGTAATTCCGGTGAACGAAATCCAAAAGCTTCTGAATCCGTTCATGATCTTTTTCCCCGGCAGGAACCAGAGCAGTTTTTGTGCCTTCCAGTGCCATTGCTGTTTCCAGCCAGAGTTCATTTAACTTCAGTGACAGACGGTACTCCCAGTGGGAAGGCTTTTCCGCCTGAAAATATAGATCATCCAGATCTCTGAGTATTTTTATCACCGCCTGATCTTCTTCTTTTTCCGGAAAAAAACATTTACCGGAAATAAGAGGGTTCTCAGAAATTTTCAGAACTGTCTTCTCCATAATGCTTCCGGCAAAAAAACCAAGCAGCTTTGGCGGAATCAGGAAGCTATGATAACTGCAGTCCTCCTTTTCTGTAATATAATGGGGTACATTCCCGTTGATAAACATACAGCAGCCCCGAGGCAGATCAACTTCCTGCTCCCACAGCTTAAAATGTACCACTCCTTTTTTTATGTATACAAACTGCAGCTCCTCATGCCAGTGGAGCAGGCGAAAGCCCTCGTTAAAAGGAAGACATACCTTGCGGTTTACATCCAGAACCAGAAACGGAAATCCGGTGTCATGACAGGGATTATGGGAATATATCGGGGTATCATTTGGATAAGATTTCATTTAACTCCTCAATATCGAACTCTATTTCCGGAAGCAGCTCAAAATAAAAATCCGAATATTTTTCTGTAAGAGCGGCAATGCATCTTGTCTGCAGCATCTTGAAGCGCCTTACAGAAAGTTCGTCCTTATTCAGCGTGATGTAGGCGCTGATCCAGAGCTTTCTTCCTGTTCTTACAATTTCATAGTGACATTCCGAGCAATTGCTTTCGCGGATAATCGGTTCTACCAGATTCTTGATCTCCTCTACCGTTTCTTCCTCCGGAGAGATCAGAAGAAGATCCCGGATCCCGGTAATCACCGTCTTGATCGGAATCGGAAGCATGACCACAGACAAGATCATGGTCAGAAGAGAATCCAGATACGGAACCAGCGCCTGAAACCAAGGAAACGGGACGATCATGGGAAGCACAAAGGCAGCTGTCATTCCAAGGGAAATGATACTGTCGATCTTCCACCCTTCCATTTCCACTTCTACGGTAGGAGATTTGATATTTTTATTTTTCTTTTTCAGATAAATAGTTACCGCAATTCCCAGCACGCAGGCAGTCAGTTCAAACCATGCGACCACCCCAAAATCTACGGTCCGCCCTCCATGGAGCAGGATATTAATACTGTTCGTGATCAGACCTACCGTGACAGAGGTCATTGTGATCCCCTTAATCACAAGAAAAACTGTCTCTATCTGCATATGTCCAAAGGGATATTTTTCGTTGCTTGGACGATAAAGAAGCGGAATAATAAGAACTGAAGGAAGAAGCATAAAAAATTCTATCCCGTCATAAACCGCATCCAGAAGCACTGCCTGAGATCCGGTCACTACTGCCATCACAAGCTCCAGTATTACAAAAAAGAGATTTCCATAAAGAGAGACTGTCATTGCTTTTTTTTCTTTTTTTGATCTTCGTTTTCCTGTACGCATAAATTCACCTAGTCATTTTTTATATTTTGATGTTTTTCGTATATAGTTTACCTGTTATTTTGCTATTTTTCAAGAAAAAACTGTGATATTATGACATTATTAAAAAAGAAAGGAATAATCAGATGAACATTGATGGAAATGAAATTGAAAAAAGAGCCATGAAGGAATTTCATCTCGGAAACAGAAAAGAAGGACTTCGGATACAGGAAGAATTTGCATCCGCTTTCCGTACAGAATACGCACAGAAGGACCACTGTCCCTGTACCAAAGCCTGTCGTTATCACGGCAACTGCAAAGAATGTGTTGCCATCCACAGAGCTCATCAGGAACATGTGCCCAACTGTATGCGTACCATGATTAATCAGAAAATTGCCATTCTGTCTGAACTGACAGAACATACTTATCCTACTTTATAGTATATACCCAGTTTTCTTTACGAGGCTTTGTATGAGGATATTCACCTTCCGTATATCCAAGGACACAATGTCCGATTCCCTCATAATCGCCCTCGATCCCTAATGATTTCAGGATTTCCTTTCCCCCCGGAAGCTGAAACTCCTCCTTTGCCCGGTGGATCCAGCAGCTTCCGATCCCAAGGGAATGGGCGGCCAGCATAAGATTTCCCATAACAAGACTTCCATCATACAGGTAAGTTGGCGCAGTCTTATCTGCAAGAACGATCAGAACAGCAGGCGCTCCATAAAAAGGGTCTGAATCTGTGCCCATAATCTCCCCGTTCAGTCTGGAAAGCTTCCTGATCAGTTCTCTGTTTGTAATCTTGATAATAACAGGGGACTGACGGTTTCTTCCTGTTGCCGCCCAGGTTCCGGCTTCCACGATCTGATCGAGGATCTCTTCCGGAATCGGATCCGGCTTAAATTCACGCACACTTCTTCTTGTCTGCATCAGTTCCAGTGTTTTGTTTAATTCGCTCATGATAATACCTCCATATGATTTATTGTAATAGCTCCTGCAGCGATCTCACGCTTTTCGGAAGTTATTTCACTGTTTACTCAGACCGGCGGGGCTTCAGATCCAGAAAAAACTCACTGAAATAAGGGCTCAAAAGCTCTGTGACCTTATCTCTTTTTTCAATCATCTCCGCCATCTGTTCCTCCGGGATCTGGATTCTTGCCGCTCCGTGAAACAATCGGACGCGAAAATCCCGAAAACCGATCCCCTTCAATTCTTCTTCTGCTTTTTCAATTGTCTCCAGCATCTCCCCCTGAAGTATCGTTCCTGTTGGTATCCGGGTTGCCAGGCAGGCATAGGAAGGTTTGTCCCAGGTAAAAAGACCTTCTTCCCGGGAAAGTCTCCGGATCTCTTTTTTGGTAAATCCACAGTCTCTAAGGGGGGAAAGAACCTCCAGTTCATGAGCAGCGCGCATTCCCGGTCTGTCGGAAACATCATCTGATGCATTGCTTCCATCCAGCAAAAACCTATAGCCATCTTTCAAAGCTCTTTCCTTTAAAACAGAAAACAATGTTTTTTTGCAGTAATAGCATCTGTTTGCAGGATTGGAAGAAATCTCCTCATCTCCTAAAATATCATGCTCCACCACGATAAGCTCTTTTCCAAGCTCTTTTGTCAGACGTCGGGCATCCTCCAGTTCAAAAGCAGGCTGAAATACTGTTTTTATGAAATAAGGCTGTATGTCAGCGCCATATTTTACTGACATTGCAAGAAGGAAAGCAGAATCAACGCCGCCGGAAAATCCAAGAGCGGCTCTGGGATGCTGTAAAAAAAATTCTTTTAAATTCATATTGTTTTCTCCTGTATGAAATCAAACAAACTTAACTGTCTGCAGGTTTCCATATTTTTCTGTTTTCCGGTCTTTTCTCTTTCAGCGTCCTCCTCCGGAATCTCTTCCAGAAACGCAGACGGTTCTTCTGCAAAGGTCAGGATCAGTTCTTCTCTTGCCCGGGTCATCCCCACATAAAACAAACGTCGTTCCTCTTCCACATCCGCGAGAGCATCTTCTCTTTCCAGCGGAAGCTCTCCCTTTTCCATTCCAAAAAGAATCACCACAGGAAATTCCAGTCCCTTGGAGGCATGAAGAGTCATGAGAGACACTGCGTCTCCATGATAGCTTTTTCCTCCGCATCTCTTTAAATCTCCCTCTTCTCCCAGAAGAAGGGCATCCAGGAACTCTCTAGTACTGTTATAAAAAATCGCCATATCTGCCAGCATCTGCATATTTTTTTCTTCTGTCAGATTCAGATCCTCTATCCATTCCTGCATGAGCTTTTTGGGTTTTGTACGGTTCCATTTCTTCTCGTATCTGCCTGCCATTTCCTCGTAAATACCTGATGAAATCCGGCTGTCTTCCAGATTCCACAGCTTTTTCACAGCCTCTTCTCTGCAGGCAGGATGATCCGGTTCTGCCAGAGAACAGAAAAAACTGATGGTTCCCTGAACAAGAGGGCTCTCTAAAAACCCTTCTCTTCCCCTCACCACATAGGGAATCCCTTCCTTTTGGAAACATTTTTCCAGCAGACGCGCCTGATGATGGGTTCTGTACAAAACTGCAATATCACGGAAGCTTCTCTGTCCTGCTTTTCCCTTTTGTGCAAAATAATCCTGCGCTTCCAGCATATCCATACCGCCTGTCAGACGGTTTATTTCTTTTGCCGCAAAAACTGCTTCTGCACCTTTGGAAGAGGCTTCCACGATCCGCAGAGGAACGCCCTCTTCTTTCCAGGGCTTCAGTTTACGCTCTATACCCGGATTATTGCCGATCACTGCCAGAGCGCCCCTGAGGATGTGTCCGGTACTCCGATAATTATTTTCCAGAGAAATCATTCTGGTTTCCGGATATTCTTCCTTCATTTTCATAAAACAGCCGGAATCAGATCCACGGAAGCCATAAATAGACTGATCCGGATCTCCTATCACAAAAAGCTCTTTTCCATTTTTATTCCACTCCCGGATCAGCTCATACTGTATTGAACTGATATCCTGAAATTCATCTACCATAAGATACGAAAACTTCCGCTCCCAGGACTGCTTTTTCCTGCTCCCATGGTTTTCTCTGCATATTTTTATGGTTTCTGTTAAAAGATCATCAAAATCATACAGCCCCTGGCTGTGCAAACGCTCCTGATAGGACTGGAGCAGCTGCGGGATCAGTTCCGCCTGTCCTGATACTGCCCCGGTTTTTGCCAGAGAAATTTTATTCAAAAGCTGCGCAGGAGTAAGCGACAATCCATACTCTCCACACAATTCCTTTGCGATTTCTGTCAGAACAGAGGTATCGGCCAGAAAAATTTTCCGTCCCTGTTTTTTCAGAAAATCCAGACAGATGGAATGAAAGGTTCCAATTTGCATACGGCTGATATTCCGTCTGGAACCAGCCTGCAGCGTCAGACGTTCTTTTAATTCCCTCGCAGCCTGATTGGTAAAGGTTACGGCTGTGATCTCTCCCGGACCTACATTTCTCTGTTCCAGAAGATAAAGGATCCGTGCGATCAGTGTTTTTGTTTTCCCTGTTCCGGGACCTGCCGCCACAGCGATCCTGCGGTCTATGGTCTCTGCCGCCTGCCTTTGTTTTTCATTCAGCTCTTGCTTTTTCCCGGTTTCTTTATCTTCTTCCTGCTGTTTCTCATTCTGATCCGGACGTTGACCGGAAAGTACCCTGTCCTTTCTGTTCTTTTCTTCCTGATGCATTTCCTCTTCGCTGAAAAAAGACATCTGCCCGTTTGGATTTTCGATCTCATCCTGTTCAAAAAGACGGATCACCCCATATTCTCCGTCAAATCCCGGGGTTCTTTTTACCTGCCCGGCTCTTAGTCTCCGTATCCCCTCTGCGACCATATATCCGGCCTCTTTCCGGATTTCTTCCACCGGTATTTCCCGAAGGATTTCAAATTCCGGTCCCAGTTTATGAAGCATGGTCTCATACTGCTCCTGTACTTTTTTACTGGCAGGTGTTTTTCCTGTGGAGGCTGCAATAACTTCAGGCAGAGGAACCATGTATTCAAATGGCTTTTTATTTTTTCTTTCCCTGCCGTCCTTACGGTCAGAAAGCTGCATCACTCTGTGATCCACGCCAATCGTGATCTTCTTTCCACAGATCGGGCAGATTCCTCCATATGCTTCAGATTCTTCCGGACTCAGACAGAGATGACATTTTCTGTGTCCGTCAAAATGGTATTTTCCCTCTTCCGGGAAGAATTCAATGGTTCCTTCCAGCCCATTTCCTTCCTGAATTGCCTGATATAATCCCTGATAACTCAAATCTATATCCAGAAGGTTTGCTTCCCTGCCTAATTTAGCCGGGGAGTGCGCGTCTGAATTGGAGATCAGCTGGTACCGATCCAAAGCCGAAAGCTTCCAGTTCATCAAAGGATCTGAAGAAAGTCCTGTTTCTACCGCATGGATATACGGAGTCAGATCCTCAAAGCATTCCTCCACTGTGTCAAAACCGGAAAATGCCCCAAACATGGAAAAATGTGGGGTCCAGATGTGCGCCGGGATCAGGATACCCCGGGGACACAGCTCCAGCATAATCTCCAGTAAATCATGGCTGTCAAGACCAAGGATCGGTCTTCCGTCAGAATGAATATTTCCTATGATTTCCAGTTTTTTGGAAAGCTTTTCCGCATCCTCCAGACTGGGAAGAAGAATCACATTATGAACCTTTCTTACTTTACCGTTTTTCTTATAAATAGAGCTGATCTCACCGGAAAGTACAAATCTCGGAGAGCTGTTTTTATATTCTCCGCTCTCTTCCAGCACAGCCTCCTCTTTTAAGCAATACAGTCCGTCTTCTGCAGGAATCAGCTTTTCTTTCAGCTCCTCCCTCCATTGCGGATGGGTAAAATCTCCTGTACCTAAAATGGATATTCCCTTTTTTCTTGCCCATAAATCCAGATATTCCGGTGTTCCCTGTTTACTGGTAGCGCGGGAATACCGGGAATGAATATGTAAGTCTGCAATTCCCTTCATTTTATTCTCCCTGTAACCAAATTTTCTGTGAAAATTATAACACTTTTGGTTATGAATGTGAACTGTCAGAACCATAAATCCAGATACTGGAATCCCTTTCTATACAAAATCTCATGCCGCCATATTTTAATAAGGAATTTTTCTCCTTTGCCAGTTCAGATAGTTACACTAAAAAACCATCTGCTGCAAACTGGGATTTTTATAGAATCGTTCACCTGATTTAAAGAATGTTTTCTATTTCCCTTAAGGATGATACGTTATAATTTACTTTCATTCCGCATGGAATATTTTTTTTATCAGGATTGTAGAAACATGTCTGCATTCCAAATTGAATTCCTCCTAACATATCAGATGACAGAGAATCCCCTATTATCATAATCTCATCAGGCTGAATTTTCTGTTCTGTTTTTGAATTCAAACGATTTATACAAGTATTAAAAAATTTCTTAGAAGGTTTTGAACTGCCGATTTCTTCTGAAATAAACAAATCTGAAAAATATAGCAGCAGCCCGCTTATTTTAAGTCTGTTCACTTGCTGCATATAGGGACCGTTACTGGCAACACATAGAATATATTTACTGTATAAATATTTCACCAATTCCATTGCACCGTTTTCGAGAATCGCACTTTCAAACAAACACTCTCGGAAGTATTTTTCAAAAGCTTCTCCATCAGCTGATATCCCTAAATATTCAAATATCATATTCCAGCGTTTTTTCTGCAATTCTTCAAAGTCTAATTCCCCTTTTTCAATTAACTGCCACAAGTCGGTATTTATTTGATTAAAAACAGAGAACATTCCATCTTCATATGTTCCTATTTCAAATTTTTCAAATCCGCTTTTCATGGATTCTTTAACACATCCATCAAAACTTAACAGAGTATTATCAATGTCGAATAAAATAACCTTTAACATATATAAGCACCCATTCCATCTTTTTACGTCCTGACAGCAACAACTGAGCCCCTGCTTTCCTGTTACACAAAAAATGACGCAGACAATATCTCTACTGGCTGCGTCATTCCTCTAATATATTCTTGAAATATTTCCAAGCACTCTCTTATGGAACATCAGCAGTTACATAAGCATGTACTCTGTTGCAAGAATTTCTTCTCAATTATTTCTGCACAATATTTATAATCTTCTTCGGAACATAAATCTCTTTGATGATCGTTCCTGTCAGCTTATCTGCAACCACCTCTTTTGCTTTTGCAAGGGCAGTTTCTTTGTCCGCATCCACCGGAAGAGCTACCACACCTCTGGTCTTGCCGTTGATCTGAACAGCGATCTCAATGGTATTCTCCACCGTTTTAGCTTCGTCATACTCCGGCCATGGCTGCTGATATACATAGCCTTCATAGCCGCAGATATTCCAGATCTCCTCTGTGATATGAGGTGCTACCGGATTCAGAAGAAGCAGGAAGGTACGGTATTCGCCTTTTGTGATGCTTCCCTTTTTGGCAAAGTCATTGAGAAGTGTCATCAAAGCTGCAATCGCAGTGTTGTATTTCAGGTTCTCAAAGTCATTGCTTACTTTTTTGATGGTCTGGTGCATCTTTGTTTCCATATCACTGCTGAAGCCGTCACCTTCTGTAAGGATATCCTGCAGTTTCCATACACGCTCCAGGAAACGACGACAGCCTTTTACGCCGTTTTCTGACCAGGATGCACTAAGGTCAAAAGCGCCAATGAACATTTCATAGGTACGAAGGGTATCTGCACCGTAATCATTAACGATATCGTCCGGATTTACTACGTTTCCGCGAGATTTTGACATTTTCTCGCCGTTCTCGCCAAGAATCATGCCGTGAGAGGTACGCTTCTGGTATGGTTCCGGGCATGGCACTGCCTTATTATCGTACAGGAATTTGTGCCAGAAACGGGAATACAGAAGATGGAGGGTTGTATGCTCCATTCCGCCGTTGTACCAGTCAACCGGCAGCCAGTAATTAAGAGCCTCCTGGCTGGCAAGAGCTTCTGTATTATGCGGATCTGTATAGCGAAGAAAATACCAGGAAGAACCAGCCCACTGAGGCATAGTATCTGTCTCACGTTTAGCAGGTCCGCCGCAGCATGGGCAGGTGGTATTTACCCAGTCAGTCATAGCAGCCAGAGGGGATTCTCCGTTGTCCGTAGGCATGTAGCTCTCCACATCCGGAAGTTCCAGCGGAAGCTCGCTTTCCGGAAGCGCTACATAACCGCACTTGTCGCAGTGTACGATCGGGATCGGCTCTCCCCAGTAACGCTGACGGGAAAATACCCAGTCTCTCAGCTTGTAATTGGTCTTTCCTGTTCCAAGCTTCTTCTCTTCCAGCCACTCAATGATCTTTTTCTTTGCATCGGCAACTTCCAGACCATCCAGAAATCCGGAATTGACCATCTTACCTGTAGCAACGTCTGTAAATGCTTCTTCCTGTACGTTCGCGCCGCCTGCAACTACCTCAATGATCGGCATATTGAATTTCTTTGCAAACTCCCAGTCACGGGTATCATGAGCCGGAACAGCCATAATCGCGCCGGTACCATAGCTCATCAGTACATAATCAGAAACCCAGATCGGAATTTCCTTTCCGTTTACCGGATTTACGGCACGAATACCGTCAATCTGTACACCGGTCTTTTCTTTTGCAAGCTCAGAACGCTCAAAATCAGACTTTCTTGCAGCCTGCTCCTGATATTCGTGAACAGCATCCAGATTTTTGATCTCGTCTTTATATTTCTCCAGCATTGGATGTTCCGGAGAAACTACCATATAAGTTGCCCCAAAAAGAGTATCTGGTCTGGTTGTATAAACAGTCAGCTTGTCTTCTTTTCCGGCAATGGCAAAGTCAACCTCTGCTCCCTGACTTTTTCCGATCCAGTTTTTCTGGGAAACCTTTACACGTTCAATATAATCTACGCCATCAAGACCTTCCAGAAGCTTTTCTGCATAGTCTGTGATCTTCAGCATCCACTGGCTTTTTACTTTACGGACAACCGGCGCTCCGCAGCGCTCACAGACACCGTTTACTACTTCCTCATTGGCAAGTCCTACCTTACAGGAGGTACACCAGTTGATAGGCATTTCTGTTTTATAAGCAAGACCGGCATTAAACAGCTTCAGGAAGATCCACTGGGTCCATTTGTAGTATTCCGGATCTGTGGTGTTTACTTCTCTGTCCCAGTCAAAGGAATACCCCAGAGAATGGAGCTGCTCTTTAAATCTCTTTACATTATTTGCTGTAACGATCTTTGGATGGATCTTATTCTTGATGGCATAGTTTTCTGTCGGAAGACCAAAAGCATCCCATCCCATGGGATAAAGCACATTGTAGCCCTGCATTCTTCTTTTTCTTGCAACAATGTCCAGCGCTGTGTACGGTCTGGGATGTCCTACATGAAGTCCCTGTCCTGACGGATACGGAAACTCTACCAGAGCATAATATTTCGGCTTGCTGTAATCGTCTGTTGCGGCAAAAGCTTTATTATCATCCCAGATCTTCTGCCACTTTTTTTCGATTACCTTATGATTGTAAGGTACTGACATATTTTTTCCTCCTTATACCAGATAACAAAGCGGACAAGTCCACTTTGAACTTCATAAATAAAAAAGCCCTTTTTCTCTGTATTTAGAGACGAAGGGCTAAATTCCGTGGTACCACTCTAATTCATCGGACACCTGTTCCGATGCACTCATTGAATCTGTAACGGGATTTCCCGTCCAAAGCTACTGTTCTTTCACTTTGGCAACTCCAAGGCGAGTTCAGAAACGTCCTTTCCTGCCTCGCACCAGACGGCAGGTCTCTGAAAAAGGATAAATTTTCTTACTGCTCCTCTTCTTCGTCTTTGTTCCTAATAATTCTAACCATTCCCAGAAGGTTTGTCAAGGATTAAATTCTTCTGTATTTTGCAGGAGTGATACCTGTTTTTTCCCGAAAAACCTTTCCAAAATAAGCGCTGGACGAAAATCCGGTCTGAAGCCCGACCTCTGTTACTGAAAGTTTCGTTTCTTTTAAAAGCTTTTTTGCCATATCCAGTCGATAATCCATCAGATACTCCACCGGAGGTTTCCGGATGGTAGTCTGAAAACACCGGATACATTCCCGTGAACTGACTGCAGCAGAAGCTGCGATTTTTTCCAGAGTCAGTTTTTCTCCATAATTCTGATGGATAAAAGAAAGCATTGTCTGGATACGGTCCTGATTTTTCAGATTTACAGAACGAACAGGCTGAGCAGCAATCTCCTTTATCAGTAAAATCCAGATTTCTGAAAAAATATTTCTGGTCTGAAATTCTGTATCCTTTATTTTTTGCAGTGCATGAGCCTGAAGCAGTTTTTTCAGGATCTGCTTCTGATTTTCGTTTTCTCCTTTCAGTTCCAAAAGCTCCAGACTTCGATTATGAATCACAGGATTTATATATTTTGTTTCAAAAACACTGTGAAAATGCCCTCCCAAAAACACCGGATGAAGCAAATGGGTATGAACCTCTGCTTTTTCTGCCTTTGGCATACTTGCAAGTACATTGCTGTTCATAAAGTATCCCTGGCCTTTCGTAAGCACGCAGGATTTCTCTGCTGTAAGGATCTCCAGTTCTCCATTCAGGACGTATCCGAATTCTACCTCCTCATGCCAATGCCAGGGAATCGGATTTCTGGAAATATCTGAATAGTGCAGTACATAAGGATATTCTATAGTAATTCCCTGCACTGCTTCTTTTTGATTGTCTGATATTTCGATTCCCTTTACTGTATAAACCCGGTTTTCCTCCATTTTTGTCCTTTTTCTTCCTTTATTAAATATTTTAGTCGTTATTATTATATTTTATTGCAATAATTATATATTATATTTCAACTTTGTACAATATAATAGTATTAAAGCTAATAAAGAAAAACAACAAAGACAGGGAGGAAAACGGCATGACCTATGAACTTTTTACTATTCTAAAACTCTATCAGGAAAAATATCCGGAAAACTTTGAACGTATTTCCCCCCAGGATCTGGAGCAAAAATTACCGCAGCTGAAAAATGATCTTTTTAAAAAAATCTGTCATGAAAAAAACAGCCTTGCAGGTTAATCCTGCGAAGCTGTTTTTCGCTGTTCCTGAAAAGCTCTCAGTATGATATTCCGCGCTTCTCTGGCTTTTTCCGCATCCATATTTTCTATATGTTCCAGAGGATAAGAAAGACCCAGCTTTTCATATTTGACCTTTCCCATGGTATGATAAGGAAGAACTTCCAGTCCCCTGATATTTTTAAATCCTGCCAGAAGTTTTCCAAAATTTTTCAGATGTTCCTCTTGGTCTGTAATTCCCGGTACCACCACATGGCGGACAATCATGGGAACCCCTGCTTTTTCAAGCGCACTGGCAAATTCCAGCACATGCTTCTGGCTTAATCCGGTCAGGTTTTTATGATCTTCTTCATTGCTGTGTTTAAAATCCAGAAGCACAAGATCAAGGACATCAAACAGTTTTTCAAATTCCTGCTGTCTTTCTTTCCGGTACATGATCCCGGAAGTGTCCAGACAGGTATGGATCCCCTGTTTCTTTGCCTCGCGAAAAAGCTCTGTCAGGAAATCAAGCTGCATGAGCGGTTCCCCGCCGGTAGCGGTAATCCCTCCGTTTTTATAAAAAACCTCATTCTTTTTATAGGCGTCCAGAATTTCTTCCACTGTCATCATTTTTCCCTCTCCCACTTTCCAGGTATCCGGATTGTGACAGTACAGGCATCTCATAGGACATCCCTGAAAGAATACTACAAAACGAACTCCGGGACCATCAACAGTCCCGAAGCTCTCTGTAGAATGAATATACCCCTTACGGTCATATTCTTTTTGCATCTGCTTACATTCCCTCGTGGAAGGTTCTGGAAATAACCTCATCCTGCTGCTCTTTTGTCAGCTTATTGAAGTTTACCGCATAGCCGGATACACGAACTGTCAGCTGCGGATATTTTTCCGGATGTGCCTGTGCATCCAGAAGAGTTTCTCTTGTAAAAACATTCACATTCAGGTGATGGCCGCCTTTTTCTGCATAGCCGTCAAGTAAATTTACCAGGTTATCTACCTGTGCGTCACTGATATTCATAGTAAAATCCTCCTGTATTCTAAGATGTTTATATTTAAAAGATTATTCTGCCTCGTCTACACTGAGATTTGGTTCGCAGCATGCGCAGTCCGGCTCAAGAGAAAAACTCAGATCATCCAGACTGATGGAATCCAGCATCACCATATCCTCTTTCCCAAGAGCTCCCGGAATAATAGAGAAGGTGTTGGAAATTCCGTCCTGTGCTTCTTTAAACGGAAGCTTGGCTACAGAGCTTAAAGAAGCAACCGCTCCATGGCTGTCTCTTCCGTGCATGGGGTTTGCGCCCGGCGCAAAAGGTTCGCCCGCCTTACGTCCATCCGGTGTTGCTCCTGTATTCTTGCCATATACCACATTGGAGGTAATGGTAAGGATAGAGGTTGTAGGGATACCGCCGCGATAAGTCTGAGTCGTACCTACATAGTGCATAAAATCTTTTACGATCTTGTATGCGATCTCATCTACACGGTCATCGTCATTTCCGTATTTCGGATAATCGCCCTCTACCTCAAAGTCTACAACAATTCCGTTTTCGTCACGGATGGTTTTTACCTTTGCATACTTGATTGCAGAAAGAGAATCTGCGATTACAGAAAGTCCGGCAATACCTGTTGCAAACCAGCGTGTTACATTTTTGTCATGAAGAGCCATCTGAAGACGCTCATAGCAGTATTTATCATGCATATAATGAATGATATTCAATGTATTCACATATACATGGGACAGCCAGCGGCTCATATCGTCATAGCGCTCCATAACCTCGTCATAATCCAGATATTCAGAGGTGATCGGACGGTATTTTGGTCCTACCTGTTTCTTGGTGATCTCATCTACACCGCCGTTGATAGCGTAGAGAAGACACTTGGCAAGGTTTGCACGAGCTCCAAAGAACTGCATTTCCTTACCAACACGCATGGAAGATACACAGCATGCGATAGCATAATCGTCTCCGTGAGTCACTCTCATCAGGTCGTCATTCTCGTACTGAATAGAAGAAGAAGCGATAGAGGTCTTTGCACAGAAACGTTTAAAGTTCTGCGGAAGTCTTGTGGACCACAGTACAGTCAGGTTTGGTTCCGGCGCAGGTCCCAGATTGGAAAGCGTATGCAGGTAACGATAGGACATTTTTGTTACCATACTTCTTCCGTCAATTCCCATACCTGCTATAGATTCTGTAACCCAGGTCGGGTCTCCGGAAAACAGCGCATTATATTCCGGAGTTCTGGCAAATTTTACCAGACGGAGTTTCATGATAAAATGATCGATAAACTCCTGGATCTGTTCCTCTGTAAATGTACCGTTTGCAAGGTCTCTCTCTGCATAAATATCAAGGAAAGTAGAAGTACGTCCCAGAGACATGGCCGCGCCGTTCTGTTCCTTGATCGCTGCCAGATAGCCAAAATACAGCCACTGGATTGCTTCCTGTACGTTCTGAGCCGGTCTGGAAATATCAAATCCGTAAATTTCACCAAGTTTTTTCAGTTCTTTCAGAGCCTTGATCTGCTCGGAAAGCTCCTCCCGGTTACGGATCACATCTTCGTACATATTGCTTCGTGTTCCGGCTTTCTGCTCTTCCTTATCCTCGATCAGACGGTCCACACCATAAAGCGCTACACGACGGTAATCGCCAATGATACGTCCGCGTCCGTAAGCATCCGGAAGTCCGGTGATAATGTGGCTGGAACGGCAGGCACGCATTTCCGGTGAATATACATCAAATACTCCGTCATTGTGTGTTTTTCTGTATTTTGTATAAAAATCCACGATTTCCGGATCCACATGATAACCGTTGTCCTCGCAGGCTTTGATCGCCATACGGATTCCGCCGTTTGGCTGAAGCGCACGCTTAAACGGCTTATCAGTCTGAAATCCTACGATTTTTTCATTCTCTTTGTTCAGGTATCCCGGTCCATGGGAAGTGATGGTAGAGATAATATGTGTGTCCATATCCAGAACACCGCCCTTATTTCTCTCTTCCTCTGTCAGTTCCATAACCTGCTCCCATAACTCATTGGTAGCTTTTGTCGGTCCTGCCAGAAAGGTTTCATCTCCCTCGTAGGGTGTATAGTTTTTCTGGATGAAATCACGCACGTTGATTTCTTTCTCCCAAACTCCTCCTTTGAATGAAGCCCATTCCTGTCTCATTGATCATCCTCCTGATATATTTTTTATTACTTTTTAGCAACTTAATTCTTATGCTTAGAATATATAGTATGTCCAGACTTACGTCAAGGCATATATTGTATATTTTGGAGGACAATATTCAGATTCCATATTTTACACAAAAATATCGTACTTTTTTAATCCATTTTGTACGAATAGTAATGAAATCATTTCAGCAGCATTTCATAGGTGAACCGTCCCATGGATTTTTTCAGAAGAAATACGGCCGCCAGAACGCAAATACATCCCAGACTCAGCAAGATCCATGTGTTTATTAAAAGTACACCCATAAACTGCCCTACAGACAGCAAGATAAGAGGGAGTACCAGAAACACTGCGCCCTGCTGGGCTTCTTCCACACTCTGAGCTTTTGCAGAGCCTCTCACAATCAAAGTTATAGCAATCAGAGAAATCGATGGTGCGATCATAAGCAAAATTACAAACCAGCTGATTCCCGGAAGCAAAAAGCTTCCCATCAGAAACAGTGTCTCTGCCTCAAGTACCAGGATCATTGCCAGAAAAGAAATAAAAGATACCAGCATACTCAGAAGAAAAGACGCCATTACTTTTGCGCAGAAAATCTGTTTCACAGACAAAGGACAGTAAAGCAGAGTCTCCAGAGTATGCTTTTCCTTTTCCCCTACAAATGCGCTTGCTGACATAATTGATGCAGCCATTACAGGTATGATCAGAAAAAACACAGGAAGAATATAGTTCAGAACCATTTCCAGCATGTCCAGCTCCATGTTTTCGGAGCGAAGGGACACTGGCAGAAGCTCCATCATCTTCTGAATGTCCGGGTCACCTGGCATAAAATGGATGGCAAACACAAAAATGGACGGAAATACCACTGTAAAAACCAGAGGAACAATTAAAAGAGAAAGAAACAGATTTTTGTTGGCCGTGATGCCTCTCAAATCTTTTCTGATAACAGCAGTCATTTTTTGTTTCATGATAGCACATCCTCTCTGGAAGTAAGTGAAAAATAAATATCCTCCAGGGACGGTTTCTTTACATTGACTGAGTAAATATCTCCGTCACCTGTTACAATCTTGCGAACAAGATCAGGAATTTCATTGTCAGACTGAATTTTTCTCTCATACTGCCGCTCTCCTGTTCTTAAAAAACCCAGTCCCTCCGGCATATGATCTGCGCAGATCTCAATGTTTATACCAGAAGCCACCTTGTTTTGCAGTTCATCCAGAGTTCCCATTGCCAGCAGTTTTCCCTGTTCCATCAGTCCATATCTGGTACAGATTTCCTGTGCATACCTGAGCTGATGGGTGCATAGAAAAATCGTGATCTTTTCATCTTCTGCCAGTTTTCGGATCATCTGGTTTACATTTTGGGCACTTTCCGGATCAAGACCTGATGTGGGCTCATCAAGGAAAAGGATTCTGGGTCTGTGTATCAATGCCCTGGCAAGAGAAAGCCTCTGACGCATACCAGTTGAATAGGCAGAAAGCTTCTGATCTGCTGCCTCCTCTAATTCCAGTTGTTTCAGCAGAGAGACTGACCTTTTGTCCACTTCTGTTTTTGAAATCCCAAACACAGATCCATAAAACATAAGATTCTGTTTTCCTGTCATATTATTGTACATCTGTGCATGTTCCGTCACCACTCCGGAAAAAGCATGAACCTTTTCCGGAACTTCTGCCGGATTCAGCCCCAATACCCTGCATTCTCCCTCCGAAGGAATGAGCATCCCTGTCAGAAGTTTTACAGTAGTTGTTTTTCCTGCCCCGTTTGGCCCCAGAAAACCAAATATTTCTCCCTGATCCAGAGAAAAGTCAATACTTCTGACAGCCTTTTTTCCATTGGGATATGTCTTAGAAAGGTTTCTCAAAACAACTGCATCCATCTACGGTTCCTCCTCATTCTTTTTCAGCCGTGTCACCAGTTTCTGAAAACGAAGCTCTCCCATGATCTCCTGAAAATTCTGATTTTCCGTAAGAGCCTGCGTCATACTGCGGCGGATCACGGAAATATCTCTTGGAAGGTGCGGTCCCAGCGGAAGAGAATCCTCCAGCCAGTCATCCAGCATATTAAAAAAAGAATCCCCATGAAGTTCCAGAGGATAAATCTCTCCTGCTGCAAGCTCTGTATATTTTTCCAGAAATTCAAACGTCTTTTCCCAGTTTTTCCTCTTCGCCCAGCCCTGTGCTATGGCCAGATAACCAGGAAGCATGATTCCCGGATGAAGTGTATCTAAATGATAAGTTTCTGCAATTGCAAGAAAGCGTCTGCAGATCTGCTCAAATTCCTCCGATCCATCTTCACAAAGATTCATATAAGAGGATAATATATTGCATATGGAAACAACCTCTTTATATAATCCAATCTGCAAAATTCTTTTTGCTTCAGAAGTATTATCCAAAAGCTGAAAGGCAGAAGCTAGAACTGGTTCCGCCGAACCGGACATCGGCATATATTCTCCCAACAGATCCAGTACCTCTTCCGGACGTTTCAGAATCAGCAGACAGTAAGCTTCCAGCTGAAGAGACTCTTTTCCAAGGTTTGGATCATCTGTTTCTGTTTTTATCAGATCAAAAAGTCCTCTCGCCTCTTCCAGCACCTGTTCTGATCTTTCCGGGCTTCCTGCCAGCATAAAATGATTCACCAGCAAAACTCCCATATGAAACAGAAATGGATAACAGGAATGATATTTCTTTATCATTTCATGACAGTGCTCCAATACCTCCTCAAAAGAAAGAACCGAAAATTCTTCTGCAAACTGAAAGTAGCATTTTCGAATTTCCATTTTATCCAGCTGCGGCTCATATCCCATAAGCTCATCAATACTGATATTAAAATACGCGGCAAGCCGGGGCAGCAGTGTAATATCCGGATACGTCATTGCCGTTTCCCATTTAGAAACCGCAGCTTTCGATACCCCCAGATATGCCGCCAGTTCATCTTGTGTGATCCCTCGCTTATGACGGTTTTTTATCAGTACGCTGCCAAGTTTGATCTCTTTCATCATGTTCCACCTCCTGCCTGTATTATAAAAAAATACAGCGCAGAAAACAATGGAGTCCTGATTGACTTCTGTTAAAAAAATCAACCTGCAGGAAACCTGATACAAAGCTTATTACATGCTGTAAATAAACAAATACCGAGTTATATATATAACAGGCTCTGTAATGCACAAACACAAAACCACGTCATGTTGTCCTCTTCAGAACTGTTGACGTGGTTTTGTATGATTGGATTTTACATTTTTACATACCTTTGGTTTCTGCTGTTAGGTTTATCTGGAATCGTCATCTGAATAAGTCCCATGTCCATTGCCGGACGCAGATAATTTCTTCGAAATCCCTCTTTGGATTTCAGGTTCAGCTTTTCCATAAGAGTACTGGCGGTATAAGGGATATCATACTCCATAACACCAAGTACTTTTTTTACATATTCAGAAAGGTGTCCAGTATCTTCACTGAGCTGAACAGAAATATCACTTAATATTCTGTCAATCTGCTGCAACATAAACTCAATAAAAGCTGTAGATTCTCCATCTACATGACATCTGGCAATTGCCTCATAATATTCATCCTGAAACTTTTCAATCTGACTCTCAATGGGAATATATTCAAATATCGATTTCCATTTAGATAAAATAGCTGTATGCCATAATCTTGCCATTCTTCCATTTCCATCAGAAAACGGATGAATAAAAACAAATTCATAATGAAACACACTGCTCAAAATCAGTGGATGGACACTTCCATGAGATTCTTTCATCCAGGAAAAAAGCTCTTTTATTAACTGGGGAACAAGTCGTGCCGGAGGCGCCATAAAAATACATTGATCCCCATTAAACACGCCCTCCTCGCCATGCCGGAAGTCACCGGATTCTTCTACAACATATTTTGTCATAATACTATGAAATTTTTTCAGATCATTGATATCATATGGATGAATCTCTGCCAGCTGTTCATACGCTGCATATGCATTTTTAACCTCTTGTATTTCTTTCTGTTCTCCAAATACAGGTCTGCCATTGATCAGATCTCTGACCTGACCTAAAGACAGAGAATTTGCCTCAATCTTCAAGGAAGAATGAATGGATTTAATTCGATTTTTTTTTCTTAAATGTGGTTTTGTCTGCAGATTATTGACAGCAGTAATCTGTCCTATTTTTTCTGAAATAGAAGACACATAGGACAATATTTCATTTGTAATTGTAAAAGGCGGCTTATACACTCCCATAAAATCCCTCCGTTTACTTCCGTATTATCTTCCATATTATCTTCCTCTATTATACCATCAACTAAATCGCTTTCAATACCCAGAATATAAAAGAACTGCAACAATCAAGGCACAGGAATCATTCCTGTGCCTTAAAATATCTCACCCGATCATCTGACAGGGGGCTGTTTTTTATTTATCTTCTGCTCCGTCAACCTTGGATGCCCTTGCCTCGATCTCCTTCTTCTGGATATCTGCAGGAGCCTGCTCATAACGAGCGAACTCATAGGAGAAGTCTCCGCTTCCGCCGGTCATGGAACGAAGGTCTGTAGAATATCCATAGATTTCCAGCATCGGAACATCTGCTTCAATCACGGTATTTCCATTATGATCCGGATTCATTCCCAGTACACGTCCGCGGCGTTTGTTCAGGTCGCCCATAACGTCACCGGTATATTTGTCCGGAACAGTCACTTTCATGCTGACGATTGGCTCAAGGAGAACCGGAGATGCATCCATAAAGCCCTTCTTGAAAGCAAGAATCGTAGCCATTTTAAATGCCATCTCTGAGGAGTCTACCGGATGGTAAGATCCGTCATAAAGGGTTGCCTTTACACCTACAACCGGATAAGCGGCAAGAGGTCCCCTGGTAACGCATTCCTGAAGTCCCTTTTCTACAGCCGGGAAGTAGTTCTTCGGAACAGCGCCGCCCACAACAACCTGCTCAAATTCAAATGGAGTCTCCAGATCACCGGACGGCTCAAAGCGCATCTTAACGTGACCATACTGGCCATGTCCGCCGGACTGTTTTTTATGCTTGCCTTCCACATCAGAATTCTTGCGGATGGTCTCGCGGAACGGAACCTTCGGTTTGGAAAGTTCAATATCTACTTTATAACGTTCTTTCAGTTTATTTACCACAATATCAAGATGCTGGTCGCCCATACCATAGAGAAGTGTCTGTCTGTTGGCAGAATCGTTCTCAGCACGAAGGGTCTTATCCTCGCTTGTCATCTTTGCAAGAGCCTGAGAGATCTTATCCTCATCGCCTTTATTCAGAGCTTTATATCTCTTGCATGTATATGGTGTGGAGATCACTGCCTTTGGATAGAGAACAGGCATTGCCTTAGTTGCAAGGCTGTCGCCGGTCTGCACGCTGCCCAGTTTGGCAATGGCGCCGATATCGCCGGCATGAAGTTCCGAAACTTCATAGGGTTTGGAGCCTTCCAGAACATACAGCTTGTTCAGACGTTCTTCTTCGCCCTTCTCCACATTCAGAAGAGTATCGTCGGATTTAACAACACCGGAAACTACTTTAATAAGAGAATATTTGCCAAGGAAAGGATCTACGATCGTTTTCCATACATATGCTGATTTTGCTTTGGCAAAATCATAATTTGCTTCAAAGATCTCGTTTGTTTTCTGGGAAATTCCGTTGCAGGAACGTTTGTCCGGGCTGGGGAAGTAGCCGCAGATATCGTCCAGAAGGTTGGATACGCCTCTTAAGCTCACAGGAGCGCCCATGCATACCGGAACAATGCTTCCATCCTGTACGTTCATGGCAAGAGCTGCGGAAACCTCTGTTACAGAGAATTCGTCTCCCTCAAAGTAACGGTCCATAAATTCTTCGCTTGTCTCAGCTACGGATTCCATCAGAATATCATGATATTTCTCAAGATACTCGTTCAGGTATTCAGGAATTTCACATTCCTGTTTTTTACCTTTGTCAATATATTTTCTTCCGGCCTGTTTTACAACATTTACATAGCCGACAAATTTACCGTCTTCACGGATCGGGAAATGCAGCGGAGCGATCTTTTTGCCGTAAAGCTCAGTCAGTTCCTCTACGACTTTACGATAGCTGACATCATCTATATCCATATCTGTTACAAAAAACATACGCGGAAGTTTATATTTTTCGCACAGGTCCCATGCCTTCTGAGTTCCTACCTGAACTCCGGCCTTACCGGAAACAACGATGATCGCTGCATCTGCTGCGCTGACAGCTTCTTCTACCTCGCCTACAAAATCAAAGTATCCAGGAGTGTCAAGGATATTGATCTTTACTTTATCCCACGGAACAGGAACCAAAGAAGTAGAAATTGAAAAATGTCTCTTGATTTCCTCTTTATCAAAATCGCTGACTGTATTCCCATCTTCCACTCTGCCTAAACGGCTTGTCATTCCCGCAAGATATGCCATTGCCTCTGCCAGTGTAGTTTTGCCGGATCCTCCGTGACCTAATAGGACTACATTTCTGATTCGGTCAGTTCTATAAACGTCCATATGTAATACCTCCCTGTTTGTCTGATATGTTCATATTCTACTAAAATTTCATAGGTTTTTCAAGTATTTTATATAATTTTAACAACTTTTTTTGATGAAATAATGTGAAAATTTCATGAATTTTTACATTTTCCCCTTGTATTTGACTTTTTTCTTCTTATCTTTTAAAATATGAGTATATTTTTTCTTGGGAAAGGATCACTACAGATATGAAAACCATTGGTTTTATCGGCCTCGGTCTTATCGGAGGCTCTATTGCAAAAACGATCCGAAAGGTTCATCCGGATTATCATATCCTGGCATATGCCAGACACAGGGAAACGCTGGCTGCCGCGCTGAACAGCGGTGTCATTGACGGTGTGCTGGAGGAAAAAGACGAAAGATATCATAACTGCGACTATATTTTTCTCTGCGCTCCCGTAGAGTACAATATCCAATACCTGAAATATTTAAAAGATGTTATTTCAGATGAATGTATCATCACAGATGCAGGAAGTGTCAAAGGTCCCATCCATCAGGCAGTAGAAGAAATCGGTCTTGACCACAATTTTATCGGCGGACATCCTATGGCAGGCTCAGAACGTTCCGGCTTTGCCAACTCCTCTGATCACCTGCTGGAAAATGCCTATTATATCCTGACCCCGGGAGGTGAAGTCCCCTTAAATAAGCTTACGGAGTTTTCAGAGCTTATCGACTCTCTGGGAGCTATCCCCATGGTGCTTACTGCTGAAGAGCACGACTTTATCACAGCCGGGGTCAGTCATCTTCCCCACATTATCGCATCCTCACTGGTAAATCTGGTAAGCTCGCTCGATAATGATGCAGAATACATGAAGACCATTGCAGCAGGCGGTTTCCGGGATATTACCAGGATCGCGTCCTCCTCCCCCATTATGTGGCAGCAGATCTGTCTGGAAAACACCAGAAATATTTCCGCGGTACTGGACGAATATATCCGTATGCTGATCCAGATCCGGTGTTCCATTGACAACAAAGAAGCGGATCAGTTGTATCAGCTTTTTGCCGTCTCCAGAGATTACCGTGATTCCATAGATGTAACTTCAAAAGGCTCTATCACCAGAGCATACGTCCTCTATCTTGATATCGTTGATGAGGCCGGAGGGATCGCCACCATTGCGACGCTCCTTGCCATGGATAACATCAGCATCAAAAATATCGGCATCATCCATAACCGGGAATTTGAACAGGGCGTGCTGAAAATAGAGTTTTATGAAGAAGACGCCATGAATCGGGCAAACGCTCTTTTAAAGAAACGAAACTATATTGTTTATGAACGGTAGGTGTTTATTATGAAAATAAAGAAGCAGACCAGACTGAGAGGAACTCTTACAGTTCCGGGAGATAAATCCATTTCCCACAGAGCTGTGATGTTCGGCGCTCTTGCAGAAGGAACCACAAGGATTTCTCATTTTCTGGAAGGAGCCGACTGTCTCTCTACGATCTCCTGTTTCCGCAAAATGGGGATTGAAATAGAAAAGAACCAGGAGCAGATCCTTGTCCACGGAAAAGGACTGCACGGGCTGCAGGCTCCTTCCGGTATTCTGAATGTCGGAAACAGCGGCACCACAACAAGACTGATCTCCGGAATCCTTGCAGGTCAGCGCTTTTCCTCAGAGCTTGACGGGGACGCTTCCATCCGTACCCGTCCTATGAAAAGGATCATGACGCCTCTTGCTTCCATGGGGGCTGATATTACAAGCAGAAACAACAATGGCTGCGCTCCTCTTATAATTACCGGAAAGCCGCTTCATGCAGTCCATTATGGCTCTCCGGTGGCATCCGCTCAGGTAAAATCCTGTGTGCTTCTTGCGGGAATGTATGCAGACAGCATCACCAGTGTAACGGAACCTTTTCTTTCCAGAAATCATACCGAGATCATGCTGAATTATTTTGGCGCAAAGGTTACTTCCACAGGGACTTCCGCCGCCATCTGTCCGGAACCTGCACTGGAAGCCCGTGATATTGTTGTACCCGGGGATATTTCTTCTGCCGCCTATTTCATTGCAGCGGGTCTTCTTACTCCAAACAGTGAGATCCTTCTGAAAAATGTGGGGATCAATCCTACCCGGGCCGGGATCCTTAAGGTCTGTCAGTCCATGGGAGCTGATATTACGCTTCTTAACAAAAATCCTGAGGGAGAACCTACTGCGGATCTCCTGATCCGCACAAGTTCTCTGAAAGGAACTGTCATTGAGGGAGCCGATATCCCTGCTCTGATCGATGAAATCCCCATGATCGCTGTAATGGCTGCTTTTGCCCGGGGCACTACCATTATCCGGGATGCTCAGGAACTGAAAGTCAAGGAATCCGACCGTATTGCCGTAATGGTAGATAACCTGAAACGTATGGGCGCAGATATTGAGGGAACCGATGACGGAATGATCATTCATGGAGGCAGACCGCTCCACGGAGCAGTGATCGACTCTCATCTTGACCACAGAGTGGCTATGTCCTTTGCAGTTGCAGGAACCATCTGTGAAGGAGAAATGGAGATCCAGGGAGCTGAATGCGTGGATATTTCCTATCCGGGATTTTATAAAGATCTGTATCTCTGCGGAAAGTAATTTTCCCACAGAATCATTCAAAAACTTAATCATACATATAAGAAAAGGCAGATCACAGCGCTTTTCAGGACTTCCCTAAGGAGGTACAGCGCAGGATCTGCCTTTTTCTTATATAAGTTTCTTCTCCATATTGTAAGACTGAATCTGAAATCCAACGCTTTGGTAAAATGCCAGAGCTCCCTTATTAAAACTCCAGACTTTCAGATCGATCCGGGCACATTCTTCCTCTTCAGCCTTTGCAGCCAGATATTCATACAATCTTTTTGCGGTTCCTTTTCTGCGGCAGTCCTGTTCCACATAAAGAGCATCCACAAAGAACGTACGATTTCTGTGAAGCATGGGATTAACGGGAGTTATCTTTCGTTTTGCAATCAGAAAGCCAGTCAGTCGTCCGTCTTCTTCTGCACAAATCATAATATGATCCGGATCTGCCAGCATTTTCGAATACTCTTCTTTCGGAAAAATGTCTTTCATCTCTTTATAAATATCCGGTCTTCCCTCCACATGTTCACTGTGAAGCATCTGATAACCTCTGTTTACAATTGCATAATCATTATATATTAAATTTCTGATCTTAATTTTCTCTGTCATTTTTTCTATCCTTCTTTCTGATGTTTTTATATAGTTACACTGTTCCATATTACAGAAAACACTCTATCCCTTCCTGTATTTGTCAGAAAAATAACGCTTGACATCCCATAATTTTCCATGTATATTTCAACTAACTTATACATATACCAAAAAGAAAAGGAGGCTGCCATGAAAATATTATTTTACGGTGCAAAAGACTACGACCAGCATTTCTTTGATAAGCTGGCTCCCGAATATCCGGGAATCACTTTTAAATTTATCGAAGCCAATCTTTATGAAGAAACCGCATCACTTGCCGGAGGCTACGACGGGATCTGTGCCTTTGTAAATGCAGATATCAGCACTCCTGTTATGGAAACCCTCCATACCCAGGGCATTAAGCTGATCCTGATGCGATGTGCCGGATATAACAACGTAGATCTCAAAACTGCAGAAAAATACGGGATCAAGGTTCTCCGCGTTCCCGGTTATTCTCCGGAGGCAGTGGCAGAACATGCCATGGCTCTTGTCCTCACTGCCAACCGCCACACCCACAAAGCTTATATCAAGTGCAGGGAGAATAATTTTGCCCTGAACGGGCTTATGGGGGTAAATCTGTTTCACAAAACAGCAGGAATCGTTGGAACCGGAAAGATCGGCCTTGCCATGGCAAGGATCTGCCGCGGCTTCGGTATGAGGGTCATCGCCTACGATCTTTATCCAGACAGGGAACTGGATTTTCTGGAATATGTATCTCTGGACGAGCTTCTGCGTACAAGCGATCTGATCAGTCTCCACTGTCCTCTCACAGAAGAAACCCATCACCTCATCAACGAGGAGTCTATTGCAAAAATGAAGGACGGGGTAATTCTTGTAAATACCTCCAGGGGCGGCCTGATCTGTACGGATGATCTGATCGCCGGAATCCGGGATCATAAATTCTTTGCAGTAGGTCTTGATGTCTATGAAGAAGAATCGGATCTTGTATATGAAGATATGTCAGAACGGATCTTACAAAGCTCCACCATCCAGAGGCTTCTGTCCTTCCCCAATGTTGCCATGACTTCTCATCAGGGATTTTTCACCGATGAAGCGCTGACCAATATCGCAGAAACAACCCTCCAGAATGCTGCTGCATTCCGTGACGGTCAGATTCTGAAAAATGAAGTAAAACTTTAAAGAATAAACTCTCCGGCGTTCCTTTATCATGGAAATACCTGTGAAAAGGAACACCGGAGAGTTTTACATCTGATCTGTCATCATTTATCAAATGCTTCTCTGAGTACAGCAATCTCCCTGGTCCATCCCGCATCATCATTAGGGGTTTCCAGAATAAAAGGAATCCCCACAAGAGCAGGATGACGGATCACACGCACCAGAGCTTCCAGACCGATTTCTCCTTCTCCGATCCTGGCATGGCGGTCTTTATGACTTCCCATTCCGTTCAGGCTGTCATTCAGGTGGACCGCCTTCAATCGCGAAAGTCCGATCACCTGATCAAATTCCTTCAGTACGCCGTCCAGGTCATTGACAATATCATAGCCTCCATCCCATACATGACAGGTATCCAGACACACTCCCATTTTGTGGTCCTTTTCAACCAGATCAAGAACAGAACGGATCTCCTGGAAATTTCTTCCTACCTCAGAACCTTTTCCTGCCATGGTTTCCAGAAGCACCGTAGTGGTCTGCTCTTCTGTAAGAACATCGTTCAGGATCTCCGCGATCTTTTGGATTCCGGTTTCTGCTCCCTGACCCACATGACTTCCCGGATGAAAATTATAATAATTTCCCGGTGTATGTTCCATTCGTTTCAGATCATCTGCCATCGTATTTCTGGCAAAATCTCTCAGGTCTTCTTTGGCCGCACAGCAGTTCATGGTATAGGGGGCATGGGCAACGATTTTTCCAAATCCATGCTCTCCTGCCAGCTGCAGAAATTCTTCCACATCTTTTTCATCTATGGCTTTGGCATTTCCCCCACGGGGATTTCTGGTAAAAAACGCGAACGTATTTCCTCCGTTTTTAATCATCTGCTGCGCCATCTTTTTATATCCCTTGGAAGAAGTTGTATGATTTCCGATATATAACATTTCTTTTTTCTCCATCTTCTGTATTTATCCCTGAAAATTTATTTCCTCAGAACATATTTATTATATCAGAAAATACTCTTTTCAAAAAGAGGAAATCTATTGACGAAATTTCCAAAAATATCTATACTTTTAATAAATACAGTTTTTTATAATCTGAGAAACAGATTGTTTATTTTACAAAAGATAAGGAGTATGCATATGAATCAGCCATCTTCCAATCGTCCCGGCAGAAAATCCACAGGACAGAAATCCTCCCCTCCTCCCGGAGTTCCCCGGACTTCCTCACATAAAGGTTCATTATCCGGAAAGAAAAGAGCGTCTTCCCGCCGCAGGAACGTTTATCGTAAATCCCGTTATTATCGCCAACGCCAGAAACGTCTTCTCCTTGCCGGCGGAATGGGACTGATCCTCCTGATTATCCTGCTTGTTTTTGCAGTCCGAAGCTGCATCGATAAAAAAACTAATCCGACAAGTGCACAGGCTGATCAAACAGAAGGGCTGATCGGCTCTGGAAAAGCTGATCCAGACGAAAACGACTCTTCTGCTGATACAGAATCTGATCCACAAAAAAACTCCGTTCTCCCGGCAGAACCAGTTTCCCTCACCGTCAGTGTCGTAGGAGACTGTACTCTTGGAACAGATGAAAATTTTGATTACGACACCAGTCTGAATGCTTATTACGAAAATTATGGTTCTGAATATTTTTTCCGTAATGTAAAAAGTATTTTTTCCGCCGATGATCTGACCATTGCCAATTTTGAGGGAACACTTACGGATTCTGAGGAGAGAGAAGAAAAACAGTTTGCCTTTAAAGCCCCTGCGGAATTTTCCAGTATTCTCTCTGATGGTGCGGTGGAGGCTGTCACGCTGGCCAACAACCACAGCCACGATTACGGGGAACAGGGGTTTGCCGATACCCTGGCAGCTCTCGATCAGGAAGACATCACCCACTTTGGATATGATGAAACTGCTGTCATAGAAGTAAAAGGAATCAAAGTCGGTCTTGTAGGAATTTATGAACTGAAGGATCATCTGGAGCGGACAGAACAATTGAAACAGAATATCGCCAAAGTAAAAGAACAAGGAGCTGTCATCACGATCGTGATCTTCCACTGGGGCAATGAAAAAGAAGAAGTCCCGGATTCCAACCAGACGACTCTTGGACGTCTTGCTATTGATGAAGGTGCTGATCTGGTCTGCGGTCACCATCCGCATGTTCTCCAGGGTATTGAAACCTATAAAGGAAAGAATATTGTATACAGCCTTGGAAACTTCTGTTTTGGCGGAAATTCCTATCCAAGCGACATGGACAGCATGATCTTCCAGCAGACCTTTACTGTAGATAAAAATGGAGTTTCTGCAGATAATACTATAAATATCATTCCTTGTTCCATCTCTTCTGATTACGATTATAATAATTATCAGCCTACTCCTGCAGAAGGAGACGAGGCTGATCGGATCATGGATAAAATTAAAGAAAGAAGTTCCTGGATCACTCCAGCCAGCACAGAAGACATGGGTTCCTCTGTAAATGAGGAAAAATCCGATTCCAGCGAAAACGATGAGGATGCTTCTGAATAAATCACAAAAAAAGTACGGTATCTGCCGGATTTGGAAAACCTGTTTTTCCAAATCCGGCAGATACCGCATTTTTTTAATATACCTCCGCTCCAAAAGGCATCAGCGCCAACTTGGCAAGCTTAAACTGCTGAAGCCCAAAAGGAATTCCGATCACAGTCACACATAAAAGCATCCCCAGAACTGCATGTTCAATGGCAAGAGGAAGGCCGGAAACCACCAGCCAGATAATATTTACCAGAAGGGACACTGCGCCACCTCCATACCGCACCTCTTTTCCAAAAGGAAAACAGCTGAGAGAAGCAAATTTAAAACACTGCATCCCAATGGGAATACCTACAACTGTGATACACCACAAACATCCCGCCACGCACCAGCTCAGAGCGCTGATCGCGCCTCCAAATATAAACCACAAAAGATTACCAAGACAACCCATATTTTCCCTCCTGAAACATTGATCTCGTTATTTAGCATATATCCGCTGCGAATTTAACCTCCGCAGAATTTTATTGTTCTAAGTATATCACAAATATCCCTATTTTCGTAATTTTGTTTTTACCCTCTTGCATTATGTTCTATTATTGATTAAGATAGACTGGCATGTAATTTTTAAAATACAAGGATGAATTATTATGAATAAAAAACACCAGGTGGACCTCACTAATGGTCCAATTTTGAAAACATTGGCAGAGCTGGCTCTGCCCATCATGGCATCTGCCTTTCTTGGAACCGCCTACAACATCACGGATATGGCCTGGATCGGGATCCTGGGTTCTAAAGCTGTAGCCGGAGTCGGTATGGGAGGCATGTATGTCTGGCTGTCACAGGGACTTTGCTCTCTTGCCCGTATGGGCGGACAGGTTAATGTTGCTCAAAGCTGTGGCCGCAATGATACAAAAACTGCCACAGACTATGCTTCCGCTTCCATACAGCTTACCTGCATTTTTGCTTTTGTTTTTTCTGCTGTATGCCTGCTCTTTACCGAACCACTTCTGGATTTTTTCCATCTGGAAGACGCACAGACTTATTCCCATGCAGTAAAATATATGAAGATCACCTGTGGACTGATCATTTTTTCCTACATGAATTACACTTTAACAGGTCTTTATACTGCACAGGGAGACTCCAAAACCCCATTTATTGCAAATCTGATCGGTCTTGTTATGAATATGATCCTGGATCCTCTCCTGATCCTCGGCACAGGCTTTTTCCCACGGCTGGAAGTTATGGGCGCTGCCATTGCGACTGTTTCTGCCCAGCTGGTCGTTATGCTGGTAATGATCGCCGGAATCTTTTGGGGAAAGGATAACGAAAATATACTGAAGGAAATCCATCTCTTTTCCGTCAGCGATAAAAAGATCTACCATTCCATTTGCAGGATCGGTGTACCTACTGCTCTCCAGGGAACTCTGTACTGTATGATCTCCATGTTTCTGACACGTATGGTCTCTGCCTTCGGACCAGGAGCTGTCGCTACCCAAAGAGTAGGAGGACAGATTGAATCCATTTCCTGGAATACAGCTGATGGATTTGCTGCAGCCCTGAATTCCTTTACCGCACAAAATTATGGCGCCGGAAAAAATGACCGTATCCGTCAGGGATATAAGGTTTCTCTTCGCATCATGGTTACCTGGGGAATGATTGTCACCGCCGCCTTCGTTCTGTTTCCCGGACAGATTTCTTCTCTTTTCTTCCATGAACCGGAGGTTCTGGAAACTGCAGTAGGCTATATGATCATTATAGGAATAGGGGAAGCCTTCATGTGCGTGGAAATGCTGACTATCGGCGCACTTTCCGGTCTTGGACAGACTAAGATCTGCAGTATCATCAGTATTCTCCTTACCGGAGCACGGATTCCTCTTGCTCTGGCGCTTACAAAAACTGCACTTGGCCTGACCGGTATCTGGTGGGCATTGACCTTAAGCTCCATGGCAAAAGGAATTGTTTTTTATTTTGCTTTTCATCGAATCAGCAAAAAACTGGATCAGTAATATATCGTCCAAAAAAGGATATCCTCCGACAGATCAGACTCTGTCAAAAGGATATCCTTTTTACTTTAATCTTTATTTATCATATACCTTCTATATGCAGCAATATTATGCGGCCTCAGCTTCTGTGCCCCCGTCTTCCTGAGGCGGGTTCAACGCTGTGTCCACTGCCTGCTGGATCATCTGGTCAAAGGCTCCTACAAGTTCTGCAGGAACACCGGCTGCAGATGCATTATCAAGGATTGCTGTCCAGTCCATTCCCTGAAGGTAAGAAGTCTCAGAGCCTTCTTTTGTAAGATCAAGGGATGCATCAAGAACCGCCTGTTCCGGTGCAGATGCCCCGGCATCTGCATAACCGCCGCTTACAGATAAAGTAACAAGGGCTGCCCCTGAATTTGTTACAGTAAGATCGATCTGATTAGTCTTTGCTTCTGCATCTGATACAACATTTATATCAAGACCAAAAGCTGCCAGAGGATTAGGTGCTTCTTCTGTTCCGGCATCAAGGACAGAAACACTGATCTTTCCATTATAGTATCCCGGAACCTTCGGATCTGTTTCCAGATTCTCAGTTTTTACCCCAATCATCTTCACGCCATTTAACGCGAAAACATACTCTCCGTTCAGAAGTCCCTCTGCCGACTGTCCTGTTCCTGTAAAGGTCATTACCTCCTCTTCTGCTCCGATTTCCAAAAGAAGAGCAGAATTTCCGTCTGCCGATGGATTTTTCCAGGTAAATACAGGAATGCTTCCGGTTTCATCTTCTGCGCTTATTTCTCTTCCAACAATCTTTCCATCTGCATTGACCCATACCTTTGAGGTAACAATAGCCGTATCAGAACCTTCTCCGGTAAGATCTGCCAGAAGAGCATCCGCATTTGCCTGAAGCTGTGCATTCAGATCTTCCCCGCTTGTTTCTGACCATTTGTCAAGAAGCCCTTTTAATTCCTGGTCCTCTTTTGCTGCTGTCAGGATATTTTCCATCATGGAAAGAACACCTGCTTCTGTTATCTGAGATTCATATACTGTACAGTCTTCGCTGATACCTTCTACAGAAATCGTTTCCTCAGAAGAAGCTCCTTCTGCAGTGCTGTCTATAATAATGTTTCCATAGCGGTCCAGCAGAGCAGAAACCGTTGCCGTATCAGGAAGGAATGTTGTAAGATCAGAGAGTACCTTAAAATTATTTTTCATAGAAGCTTTGTATGTTTCCATATATTCCAGATACGCCTGTATTTCTTCTTCGCTTTCAAAAGTCTGAGCCAGTTCCTCCTCTGATATTTCCAGAGAGTCCAGAAGCGGCATCTTCATCCATGTTTCCGACAGCTCCGGAATCTGTAAATATTCAACCAGATCGGTCATGTCCATATACATATTCATATTACAGAGCGGAGAATCATTAAGAAGGATCTCTCCATTGACTATTTCTTTCCCTTCTGTTACAGAAGCTGTCATGTCCATAGTCAGAGTATTCAGCCAGGAAAAATCCATTCCGCCTGAAGCTGCACTTAAAAGAGTTTTCCCTCCATCTTCCAGCTTCAGCGTCATAATAGCCTTAGATCCTGCCATAGCCTTTTCCTGATCTTCCATTACAACATCCCAATATGCAGAAAAATCTGCAATAAACTGGGAAAGGGCTGCTTTTTCTGCCTCCTGATAAGAAGCCGCAAAAACTGTACTGGAACCTGACAAAAGCAAAGAAGAAGCCGCTGCTGCTGCAGTGATTTTTCTAAATATTGTTCTAGTTCGCTTCATAGAAATCCTCCTCTCGAAAGTATGGATCACAAATGGATCTCATCTGTTAAATATGTGCATATTTTATCATAATTCTTATTGTCATTCAACAAAATTCTACATTTTATCCGAAGATTTTGAAAATATTCCTGTTGTTTTGTCATTTTTATACATAGTGTGATTGTGATTTTATATATTTCTCCAATGTTATTTTTTCATGCGAATTTCCCGGAAACTCCTTCTCTTCTGCACATTGCCATTCAGACAGATCCAGACCCAGCTTCTTATCTGACGGATAACTTCGGTTCCATCGAAACACCAGCAATTCCTCAATATTCTCTGCGTGTGTCTTCAGATCATCTGTCTCTACAAGAGCGTATTCTCCTGTACCGGCTTTTTGTATAAAATCCTGGCAGCACTTTATTTCCACACCTTTCAGGTTCCCATAAACAGGATAAGAATAATCATTCATCCAAAGCACCTTTCCCTGGCATAACATACAAATCTCATCCGTTACTGCCTGATCTCTGCTCTGACGTCTTTTGTTAAATAACATGCCATTTTTGTCATCTAAAAAAATGATCACTTTCATAAGACTCCTCCTGTACCTGTATTTTTTGATAAATCACCCTTATTGTATCACAGATTTCTTGGATGTTCACTTCCTTCATAATGATATGCCACAGTATCTTACAGAATAAATTACTGTTCACGACCTTCACAGCAACGAGCCAAAATTCATTCCAGATTGCCTGCAGCTGTGTTTTTATCCGATATTGACACCTTTTCCTGCCGCTGATATAGTAATCTTAAAGCAGCATCACGATGCTTTTAGGAGGATTTCATATGAATGAGCAGGAAATCAAAAAAACAGTAAACAGACAGAGACATTTCTTTTATACAGGCGCTACTCTTCCCATACAAAACCGTCTCAATGCTCTGAAAAAACTAAGAGTATCCATAAAAAAACACGAAGCAGACATCCACCGGGCTCTGCATCTGGACTTAGGAAAAAGTGATTTTGAGAGTTATATGTGTGAAACAGGCCTTACTTTAAATGAAATATCCCATATGCTCCGTCATCTTTCCGATTATGCAAGAGAAAAAAGGATCCGTACACCACTGGCGCAGTTTCCTTCCAGAAGTTTCCAGAAACCTTCCCCCTACGGTGTTGTACTTATTATGAGTCCCTGGAATTATCCTTTTTTATTAAGCATAGGACCTTTGATAGATGCTCTGGCTGCCGGAAATACCGTAATCCTGAAACCCAGCGCCTATTCTCCCAATACTTCCCGTATTGTCCAACATATCATCCAGGAGTGTTTCGATGACTCGTATACAGCAGTGATCACAGGAGGACGCGAAGAAAACACCGCTCTTCTGAATCAGCATTTCGATCATATCTTTTTTACCGGAAGTCAGCGTGTAGGAAAGGAAGTATTAAAAAAAGCATCCGAATATCTCACTCCCGTAACACTTGAACTGGGAGGAAAAAGCCCCTGTATCGTTGACCGGACAGCAGATCTTAAACTGGCTGCCAGACGGATCGTATTTGGCAAATTCCTGAACTGCGGACAGACTTGTGTAGCCCCGGACTATATCTATTGTCACAGAGAAATAAAAGATGAATTGCTCCTGCAGATAAAAAAACAGATAATAAAGCAATTTTCGGATCAGCCACTCAAAAACAAAAACTATGGCAAGATCATCAATCAGAAACATTTTGAAAGGCTCCTTGGTCTGATAGACAATCAAAAAGTAATCTTCGGCGGGGAATATGATCGGTCAGAACTCAGGATTGCCCCTGCCATAATGACCGATGTTACTTTTGATGATCCGGTTATGCAGGAAGAGATTTTTGGACCTGTCCTTCCTGTCCTGACTTTTGAGTCTCTGGATCAGGTCATTGCCCAGCTCCAGTTCCTCCCCCATCCTCTGGCTCTTTATTATTTTACCTCAGATAAAAAAAATGCTGACAAAATCCTTTCCTCTGTTGGATTCGGAGGCGGATGTATCAACGATGTAGTCATACATCTTGCTACCAGCGAAATGGGATTTGGAGGATTTGGTGAAAGCGGTATGGGAAGCTATCATGGAAAAGCAGGATTTGATACCTTTAGTCACACCAAAAGTATTGTAGACAAAAAAACATGGCTTGATCTTCCTATCCGTTACCAGCCTTATCAAAAGTTATACAAAAAAATGCTAAGATTATTTCTGAATTAAAAACCCGTGTCTGACAGCTGATCCAGAACAGCCTTCAGACACGGATTTTAAATTTTAGTCACCAACTTCCATTTTATAACGATTTACTGCCATTTCTGCTTCTCCCAAAAAAGACAGAGAACCAAAGATCACGACCACTGAATCCTTGTCGATCCGTTCCATCACCTGATTTACCGCCATGCGAAGACTTCCGGCTGCTTCTGCAGATGGATTTACTTCTGCTACTGCCTTTTTCAGTTCCTCTGCCGGAAGCGCCCTTGGATTTTCAGGAGTCTCTACCGTAATAATATGTTCCGCCAAAGGAGCCGTGAGCCGGATCACCTGGCGGTAATCTTTATCCCGGAACATCCCAAATATATAATAAAATTTCTTTCCAGGATAATAAAGCTTCAGAGAACGAACCAGTTCCTCTGCTGCCGCCTGATTATGAGCTCCATCCATAACGATCAGAGGTTCTTTCGATATTACTGTAAAACGCCCTTTCCACACAGCTTTTTTCATCCCCTGATAAACAGCCTTATCGTTGAGTTCATATCCCAGTTTTCTTAATGCCTCTATTGCTTCAAGAGCCAGAGCAGCATTTTTGATCTGGTAGCTTCCCATCAAAGAGATCTTTATATTATTCCAGTTTTTATAAGAAAAACTTTGCCCTTCATATCCATAGGAAATATTTTTGATCTGTTCCTGATCCACTGTATAGCAGACACACTCTTTTTTTCTGCAAACATTCCGGATCACCTCCATAGCTTCCGTATCCTGCATGGCAGATACCACAGAAGTATGAGGTTTAATGATCCCAGCCTTCTGTAAAGCAATTTTTCCAAGAGTATCTCCCAGAAATTCCATATGATCCATACTGATAGAAGCGATCACTTCCATTATAGAAGTTGTGATCACATTCGTAGCATCCAAAGCACCGCCCAGTCCAGTCTCCAAAATCACAATGTCACATTTTTGTTCTGCAAAATAAAGAAAAGCCAAAGCTGTCTCTATCTCAAAAATAGTAGGATATCCTATACCACTGCTCTGCATTTCTTCTGCTGCTTTCTTCACTTTCGCTGTCAGACGGGCCAGATCCTCTCGTCCAATAAATCTTTCGTTGACCTGAATCTTTTCTCTGTAGGAAAATAAGGTAGGAGATATATATCGCCCTGTACGATATCCTGCTTCTTTAAAAACAGTAGAAACATATGCCAGCACAGATCCCTTGCCATTTGTACCTGAAATATGTACAAATTTTAAGCTGTCCTGGGGATTTTCCAGTCTTTTTAACAATTCTCTCATATTGTCCAGACCAAGGACGCTTCCTCCTTTGGAAACCTGGTCCAGATATTCTCTTGCTTCTTCGTAATTCATGCCTGCTCCTATCTGAGCCGCTGCGGCTCCATAAAATCAGATTTATTATAATCCATTCCCCGTATCGTTACAATATTAACAGGCATATTTTATTTATTTTTTGTTTCTGCCTCTTCCCCGGTCATATCCGAAAGGCAGCCAACTCCTATTTTCTTTTGCAATCTATTTTCCGTTGCACAAAAACGCAGTCTCCATAAGGAAACTGCGCTTTTGTGTACTTTTTTATCAGCAGGTCGCTCCACCTGTAAGGTGTTTCTGAGCTTTGATGTTTTCTTCTTTTCTTCCAAGAAGATCATCAGAAAGAAGCTGTTCCTGCACATTTTCAAATCCGATACGTGCTACGGTATCCGCAAAACGTTCTCCTGTATTTCCCTGTTCGCGGAAAAGAAGGATGGCTTTTTCTACAATAGAAAGCACTTCTTCTTTATCTGTAAATACCTTATCCAGGTAGCGGCCCTGAGCAACCTTCTTGCCCCAGCGTCCGCCAATATAAACACGGTAACCGTTTGTATAATCTTCAATGGCATGGAACGGACATTTTCCTACACAGCGTCCGCAATGGTTGCATGCGTTTTCATCAATGACAATCTTTCCATTTTCTACTTTTGCCACATTGATCGGACAGTTCTTTTCAATACGGCAGATCTTACATCCTTTACATTTTTCAGGATCAATCTGCGGAATACGCTGGCCAATGATTCCCAGATCGTTCAGGTCAGGTTTCACACAGTTGTTTGGACATCCGCCTACTGCAATTTTAAATTTATGAGGAAGCTTCACATCCGCATAACCATGGAAGAATCTCTCATGGATTTCTTCAGAAAGTCCGAATGTATCGATCAGTCCATACTGACAGGTGGTTCCTTTACAGGAAACCACAGGTCTTACTTTAGATCCGGTTCCTCCTGTCTCAAGTCCTGCCTGCATAAGGTATTCCCGAAGAGGTTCAATGTTATCAAAAGGAACGCCCTGGATCTCCATAGTAAGACGGGAGGTCATGGTCACTTCACCGCTGCCGAACATCTCTGCAGCCTCTGCAATGATCCTTGCCTCTTCCGCTGTGATCTTTCCGTTTCTTGTGATCACACGACCATTAAACTTATCTTCTGTATTCTTATCCTTCAAAAATCCCAGTGCTTTTACACGCTTCTCTTCTTCCGGAGAAATTTTTCCGGCTGCATTAGCGATCTTAATATCATTAAAGAATCTTGCCCCCTCAAGTACTGCCGTATTCTTATAACCAAACTGACGAAGACGGTTCTGAAGGAAATATCCTCTTTTGCCTTTTGCACACACCAGAAGGAGTTTATCTTCTTTGTCCAGACCTTCTATTTCTCCATTTACCTTTGCAAGATCTACAAATACAGCGCCATGGATCGACGGCTGAGGATTAACATCGATCACTTTATAGTCTTTTGCTTTACCTTCTGCATATTCTGCCGGAGTCATGCTGACCAGGGTTCCGTTGATCTTGTTAAGCAGGATATATACCACCTGTACAAAAGGATGGATCGCAGTAGAGAAAGGCGGTGCATAAGCAAAATCCGCATTTTCAAAGTCCTCAAGAACTGCTCCCATATTCATTCCCATGACCGCGATATCAACCATTTTATCTACTGCGCCCGGGCCAAATACCTGTACGCCAAGAAGTTTATGGGTATTTTTATCTGCAATCATCTTTGTGATAAAGAAAGAAGCGTCCGGGTAATAATGTGCCTTGTCATCTGTGGGCGCTACTACTGTAACCACATCATATCCTGCCTCACGAGCCTGTTCTTCTGTGAGTCCGGTACGTCCGATATTCAGATTCGGCAGTTTTACTACACCCGTTCCCAGTACGCCCGGATAAGATTTTTCCTTACCTGCCAGTACCTGTGCCAGAGTCCTTCCTTCCATATTTGCAGAAGATCCCATAGGAGACCACTGAGGCTTTCCGGTAAGACGGTTGGTTACCATTGCACAGTCTCCTGCAGCATAAACATCTTCAAGATTTGTTTTCATTGTATGATCTACAAGAATCGTTCCCTTAAACATTTCCAGATTGGTATCTTTCAGGAAATCTGTATTTGGACGGATACCTGCAGCCATGATCAAAAGCTCACATCCAAGAACTCCTGCAGAAGTTTTTACTCCTGTCACTGCTTCATTTCCAAGAACAGCCTCTGCCTTTGTCCCTGTGATCACACGGATTCCTTCTCTAAGCAGATGTTTTTTGGCATACACAGCCATTTCCGGATCAATAATATTCGGAAGGATCTGGGAAGCAAAATCAATAACAGTAACCTGCACACCTTTCGCTTTTAAGTTTTCTGCAGCTTCCAGTCCAATAAAGCCTGCGCCGATGACAACTGCTTTTTTTACGCCCTTTTCTTCTACATAAGAACGGATGGCAATGGCATCATCTGGTGTACGCATTTTAAATACGCCCTGTTTGTCTGTTCCTTCAATGGGAAGAACTACCGGAGATGCTCCTACAGAAAGAACCAGCTTATCATAGGAACAGACTTCTTCCGCACCTGTATCTACATCTCTGACTGTCACCTGTTTTTTATCCGGGTCGAGAGCAATTGCTTCTTTGCCAATACGAACCTCTACTCCTGTAAGACCTGCATATTTCTGAGGAGTATTCACGATCAATTCATCACGGCTTTCAATGAAGCCACCTACGTAATAGGGCAGTCCGCACCCTGCATAGGAAATGTCTTTATCTTTTGTGATCACGATCACTTCTGCACTTCTGTCTTCTCTTTTTAATTTTGCTGCTGTTTTGGTACCTGCAGCAACACCGCCAATAATCAATACTTTCATTCTTATTCTCCTTATGCTTGCTGGATTTCCTGCTGTCTGTGACAGCAGTATTTTTCGTTTACACATTCCGGGCGCATTTCTTCACATACCACCACATCACCTCCGCTGATGGTTATGCCCCGTCCGTTTACAAGTGCATCTGCCAGTTTCCGCCGTGCGCCATTATAGATCCGAGTCACTGTAGGCCGGGAGATGTCCATCTTTCTGGCACACTGCTCCTGAGTCAGACATACAAAATCCAGGAGACGTACTGTTTCGTATTCATCGTATGTCAGATTCACACAGTTATCTCTGGAGCCTCCCTCCGGGATAAATTCTGCGATCTTTGGTTTCGAACAGATGCATCTGCATTTTTGCGGTCTTGCCATGACTCCTCCTCTCTATGGCTGCATTTTTTTGACACCCTTACAATACTGCTTTTTTGAACATAAGTCAATATCTTTTTGAGCATATGTTTATAATACTTTCTTATGAAACCTATAAGTAAATCCATAATATCCTATTTAAAGGAAAACAAGCCCTCATATTCAACATAAAAAGCCCCCTGATATACAGGTTTCCTTTCCAAAAGGATACGGTTTCCTGTAATATCAGGGGGCTTTTTATGCTGTTGAATTTAACAGCGGTCTATTGCTTCGTTTGGACACAGTTTTATATATCTCAGTATTGTCAAAGGGCGACCCTCTTCATCCTTTAGAGGGCAAAAGTTTATATCCTCCGCTTCACCCCAACGAAAGTGGTTTTTGTGCCTCAATTTAAAACCAATAAATAAAGACCGAATTTCAATATTTAATATTTACCACATTTGTGCTATTTTCTATTATAACTGCTTTGTTTGTAGTTACATGAAGGTCATTCACACCTAATATATTGACAATGAAAGACGCGTTTCATTGGTATTTTTCCCTTACAAAACCCCTAGAAAACAAGGGAATTTGTAAAGAGAAATCTTCATTTTCACTTTAGTTTGCTAAAGTTTTGCTATTTCTTCTAAAATTGCATCGATACCTGCTGCCACCAAAACCATTTTGTCTATAAATCACAAAAAAGACCCTGATTCGCAGAGATGTATACCGAAATATATCATCTCTGCAAAATCAAGGTCTTTATATTTTTTACATTCCAAAACATCTATGGGCTACAAAGATATGTCACCTGCTGCCAATTTGAATCCCTCCAACCTCTGCGTATTTATAAAGCAAATGTGCATTACTACGCAGAAATTCCTCGAAAAAAGTTATTTCTTCATCTGAGTACCCTTCATTTACTGTCCATTTATAATCTGGCAGTTCGCATCTAGCAGAATTAAATCCTTTTTCGACAGGTCTTTCAAAATTTACAATAACCTTTTTTACACCATTTTCCTCAATAATTTGGGAATGTACAATTTCTGTTTCATCTGCCAGTGTCATGTATGGATACATCATAGTCTATTTCTCCTGACAAATGTTGTTATTATTTTTTGCGTACACGAAAGACCCTGATCTGCAAAGACTCCTTCTCAAAAAGGATTAATCTCTGCAAGATCAAGGTCTTTATCTTATGCTGCCGGATTTGGCAGCGGTTTATTACTTCGTTTGGACACCAGATGCGTGAAGTTATCACGTATGATTAACTTACAGCATCACCACAGGGGAAAGGATTTATCTTAACTGAATTGGGTATTGCCGAGGATACGGCATTTTGCCCCAAAACAGGATATATGGCTTTGCCCCGTGACAAGTATATCTTACGCGTTCTTTTCAGCGATAGCTGCCTGAGCTGCTGCCAGACGAGCGATCGGTACACGGAACGGTGAGCAGGATACATAGTTAAGACCAATCTTGTGGCAGAACTCTACGGAAGAAGGATCTCCGCCGTGCTCACCACAGATACCTACATGAAGGTTCGGGTTAACCGGTTTTCCAAGTTTGATGGACATTTCCATAAGCTTGCCAACACCGATCTGATCCAGTTTTGCAAATGGATCGTTCTCGAAGATCTTAGCATCATAGTAAGCGTTAAGGAATTTACCAGCGTCATCACGGGAGAAGCCGTATGTCATCTGAGTTAAGTCGTTGGTACCGAAGCAGAAGAAGTCAGCCTCAGAAGCGATCTGGTCAGCTGTAAGAGCTGCACGTGGGATCTCGATCATTGTACCTACTTCATATTTCAGATCTACGCCTGCTGCTGCGATCTCAGCGTCAGCTGTCTCAACAACAAACTTCTTAACATATTTAAGCTCTTTGATATCGCCTACTAACGGGATCATGATCTCTGGGCAGATATTCCAGTCAGCGTGAGCTTTCTTTACATTGATAGCTGCACGGATAACTGCTGTTGTCTGCATCTTAGCGATCTCTGGGTAAGTAACTGCCAGACGGCATCCACGATGTCCCATCATTGGGTTGAACTCATGAAGAGAATTGATGATAGTCTTGATCTCTTCTACAGTCTTGCCCTGAGCGTCAGCAAGCTTCTTGATGTCATCCTCTTCTGTAGGAACGAACTCATGAAGCGGCGGATCCAGGAAACGGATTGTTACAGGGTTGCCCTCGAGAGCCTCGAACAGACCTTCGAAGTCTTCCTGCTGATATGGAAGAACCTTAGCAAGTGCTGCTTCTCTCTCCTCAGCTGTTGTGGAGCAGATCATCTCACGGAATGCATCGATACGTCCCTCACCGAAGAACATATGCTCTGTACGGCAAA